>FWPU01000087.1_pt1 | contig 278030 bp, 236 predicted proteins | sample 2228361 | NCBI WGS metagenome assembly FWPU01 (sample SAMEA103939777, study PRJEB20133) | metagenome
CGCAACCGGCAATGAAAATCCCCTCGGTCATCGTCGCCACCGGGTCCAGTTTGGGATGCTTCTCAATGTACCAACCATTGGCGCTGCAGGAGATGCCGAACAGCTGGGCCACCTCTTTGGCATCGCGCCGCGGCTGTAATGCTGCGGCAAGAATGACCATATCCACCGGGATGCGTCGCTGCTGCCCCATCAGCGTGTCCTCTACCTGGATGATGAGTTTGCCTTCCTCGCCGGGGAGGCGGGCCGCATCGGTCACCTCGCCCACGCGACCCCGGATGAAGTGCGTACCTTCCTCCATCAGCACCCGCTTGTAGAACTCCTCGTAATCCTTGAATGGTGTGCGCATGTCAATGTAGAAGTTGTAAACCTCCGCGCCGGTGCGCTCCCTTACCAGGTGGGCGAACTTCAGGCTCTGCATGCAGCAAATGACCGAACAATGACTATTGTAATTCTCGTCACGGCTCCCGACACAATGGATGATGCCTACCGCCTTCGGCGGAGTGACCCTATCGCTCAGCACGATGTTGCCGTTGGTGGGGCCCGCCGCATTGCACATCCGCTCAAACTCCAAACTGGTGAACACGTTCGCCAACCGCCCATACCCATACTGCGGAATCCGCCGCGGATCAAAGAGATCGTACCCCGTCGCCAAAATGATGTTCCCCACCTGCAACGTCAGATACTTCTCCTCCTGCTTGAAGTCTATCGCCCCCGTCGGACAGAACTTCTCACAGGCCTTGCACGTGCCCTTCTGGAAATAGGTGCAGTTCTCCCGGTCTATCACCGGATACTTGGGCACCGCCTGCGGAAAAGGCGTGTAAATCGCCTTGCGATAATCTAGGCCTGCCTCATAGACCTCATCCACCACCTTCTTCGGGCACTTCTCCTGGCAAACGCCGCAGCCGGTGCAGAGGTCGGTGTTGACGTACCTCGGCTTCTGCCGTACCGTCACCGTGAAGTTCCCCACATACCCCTCCACCTTCGTCACCTCGCTCCAGGTGAGAAGGGTGATGTGAGGATGCCCCCCTGCCGACACCATCTTCGGCGTCAGGATGCAGGCCGCACAATCCAGCGTGGGAAAGGTCTTGTCAAACTGGGCCATGTGCCCCCCAATGGAGGGCTCCCGCTCCACCAGATAGACCGGAAAGCCACTGTCTGCAATCTCCAACGCCGCCTGGATGCCCGCAATCCCCCCACCCACCACCAGCGTGGCCGGGTGGATGGGCACGCGCAGCGGCTCCAGAGGTTCGTGGTGTAACACCCGCTCCACCCCACCGGAGACGACGGCCTTGGCCTTGGCGGTGGCGGCAGCCCTGTCCGTGTGCACCCAGGAGACCTGCTCGCGGATGGAGACCAGTTCGCACAGGTAGGGGTTGAGGCCGGCGCGCTGGCAGGCATTGCGGAAGGTCTGTTCGTGGAGGTGGGGGGAGCAGGCGGCGACGACGACGCGGGTCAGGCCCAGATGCTGGATGTCCTTCTCAATCAGTTCCTGGCCCAGGCTGGAGCACATGAACTTGTAGTCGCGGGCGATGACAACGCCACGATGCTTTAGCCGCCCTGTCACCCAATCGCGCAGATCGGCCACATCTACCGTACCGGCGATGTTCGTGCCGCAGTGACAGATATAGACTCCGACTTTCTCGTTCATGAGGTTCCCTCCCCCATTTCATAACGCCTCGCACACCAACTCAATTAGGTCCCTAACGACGAGGCGGCCTTCGTAACCGGTGGTCTTCACCGCATCCCGATACATGGTGAGGTCCTTAGGACAGGCGACGATGAAAGCCTGCACATCGGAGAGCCGCACCGCTTCGCGCACGCGGGCTTCGCTAGGGCGTTCCTTGACCTCGCCTTCCTCCATCCAGATGCGCCCACCGCCCGCGCCACAACAGAGGGCCCGGTCGTGGTGGCGCGGCATCTCTACCAATTCGCAGCCGGTGGCTGCAATGACCCGGCGTGGCGGTTCGTACACGCCGTTGTAGCGTCCCAAGTAGCACGGGTCGTGATAGGTAACCCTGTAGCCAAGCGCCTTGCTAAACTTGAGTCGGCCCGAAACGATCAATTGATCCAGAAGTTCGGCGTAGTGGAGCACCGGCCGCCGACCGATCACATCGGCAGGATACTCATGCTTGAGAACGTTGTAGGAGTGCGGATCGGTAGTGACGATGGCCCGGAAGTTGCACTTGCTTAAGGCCGTGGCGTTCTTCTCAACCAGTATCTCAAACAGGCCCTCTTCTCCCACGCGGCGCACGTCGTTGCCGGCGTTACGCTCGCCCTCGTAGAGGATGCCAAAATCCAGGCCAGCCTTCTGAAAGACCGCGGCGGTCTGACGCGTGACGTCGGCCAAACCGGCACTGTACGAAGCATAGTCACCGACGAACCAGAGGTATTCCACCGCCTCCCGGCGCGCGTCTTTGATCTTGGGCTGGATCGTTTGTGCCCAGCGAGCGCGCACTCGCTCTGACTGACCGAAAGAGTTGCCGTAGCGGCCCAAGTTGGTCAGGGCTTCCTGAAGTCTGTCGTCCACCCGCCCCTGCACCGTCAGATAGCGACGCATGTCCACAATGGGCGCGACGTGTTCAATGAAAAGGGGACACTCCTGGTCACAGGCGTAGCAGGTAGTGCAGGCCCACAAGGCCGCCTCGGAGACAACGTCGCCCACCAACGATTTTGGCCTCGTCTCGGCCCTTTGGGCCATCCCCCCTTGTTCTACGTGGGAGGACTGGGGTAGGGACCTCTGGGAGCCGTCCTTGACCGATTCTTTCAGGTGATCGCGCAAGTTCATCATCAGCAGCTTAGGCGACAGCGGCAGACCACTGGCATAAGCAGGGCACACCGCCTGGCAGCGACCGCATTCGGTACAGGTATAGAAATCAAGCATCTGCCGCCAGCGGAAGTGCTCCACTCTGCCGACGCCGACTTCGCCGTTAAACTCCGGCGCGGGAGCAAGCCGGCCTCTCGGTTCCAGGTTCCGCAGAAAGACAGCAGGAATAGAGGTGACCACGTGGAAGTGCTTGCCGCGCGGCAGTTCCGTTAGGAAGACGAGCACCACGCCCAGATGAACCCAATAGGCGACCTCTCCGACGATCCGCTGTGCTCCTATAGGCAACCCGTCAAAGAGCAAACCCATGGCCAAGGAAACAGGTCGCCAGGCATGAAGCGGGTCTTCTTCCAGATTGATGCGGATGCCGTTCATCACCAGGAGGCTGAGCATGATGGTGAGGATAAAAGCCAGGACCATGACCCCCTGACCCTTGTGGCTTCCTTTGTAGCGTTCCGGATTCACTACCAGACGCACATACAGGGCATACACGACGGCAACCGTCACAAACAGGGTGAAGAGGTCCTGCACCAGGGCCAGCGGCCCAAAGCGCCCGACCAGCGGCAGCACAAAGTGGGGAGTCGTAAACGCCATCAGGCCCTCGGCCAGAGCCTGCAGGATGGTCAGGGAGAGCAGTATGAAACCCCAAAAAATGAAGAAGTGGGCGAGGCCCGGCAAGGGAAGTCGGAACAGCCGCCATTGCGCGCCCACAAAGACGAGGACCCCCTTGATTCGCTCGCCCCATCGTCCGAAAGAACCACTAGGCTGGCCCCGGCGCAGGCTCGTCCACAGGAACTGATACACCTCCATACCGAAGACGGCGACGGCGACCAGCAACGCGAGGAGCACGACGATGGATTTGATCGCTTCGTAGGACATGCCTACCCACCCTTGGCCTGACGCACCTGCGCGGTCAACACCGGAAGAAGTTCCAGCATATCCACAACCGCACCGTAACGGGCTATGGAAAAGATAGGCGCGGTAGGGCTTGTGTTGATAGCGATGATCACCTCGCTATCGGTGATGGCCTCTACATGTTCCGGCGCGCCGCTGATGCCCATTGCCAGATAGATCTTCGGCTTAACCCGCTTGCCCGATCGGCCCACCAACCGTGTTGACGGGAGCCATCCCTGATCCACCACCGGCCGCGAGCCGCACACCACCGCGCCCAGGGCATCAGCCAGTTCTTGCGCCAACCCCAGGTTATCCTGGTTCTGCAAACCCCGCCCCACAGAGACCAGAACCGGTTCTTTGGCAATGTCCACATCGCCAGCCTCCGGCTCAATATATTGCTTCAGTGTCACCCGCAGCCCATCCAGGGCAGAGACTTCTATCGGTGTCACGGCGGGTGGATGCTGGCTTTGGCCTTGCTCCGGCTTGAAGCCGCCGGGGACCATGGTGACCAATGCCGTAGGGCCAGGAAGGTCGCCTTCGGCCATGATTTTACCGCCACAGATCTGGCTGACGAATTTGAGAACACCATCGTCGGCGTGGACGCTGCGGCAATGGCTCACCAGCGGCCATCCCAGGCAGGCAGAGAGCCACCCTGCTACTTCCGCGCCGATGGAAGTGTCCCCCAGGAGAACAGCGCGCGGCATGTTACTGCGAAGGAGGTCAGCCAGTGCTTTCTGATACGCGTCGGGGGTGAACTCGGCCAGTGCCGGGTGATCAAGATAAAAGACGCGGTCGGCGGCCAGGTCATTCGCCAAGCTCTGCGCGTGGTGGCCGAGGAGCAAAGCCACCACATTCCCCTTCGTGCCCTGGGCCAGCACGCGCGCAGCAGCCAACATCACGTAAGAAATGTCAGCCACCTGAACGCGCAGGTGCTCAACAACTGCATAAACATCCTGATTCATCGGTGTCCTCCTAGTTACAGCACCCCTAGCTCTTTGAAGATGCCGACAAGCTTGGCCGCGACGGTGTCCACGTCTCCCTCAATGATTGTCGCTCCTTGGCCGACTTCCGCCTGGAACAGGCGGCTGATGCTGGGCCCACCGCTGGTATCCACGTGGAGAATCGGCTCCTCCCGGATGACAGCGGTCTTCATCGCCTGGCGAACCTTGCTGACGGCGACGTAACGCGGCGGCTTCTCCGCAGCCTGAATCCCCAGCACAGCGGGCAGCGTCACCTCCATCTCGGCGATCAGCCCACCGGGATACTCCTTGCGGGCTAAAGCCTTGCCGTCCACCAGCGCGACACCGGCCACATAGCCGACATAGGGCATTCCCAAGTAGGCGGCCAACAGCGGCCCCAACGAGCCGTCCAGGTCGTCGTGGGCCTGTACACCGGTCAGCACCAGATCGGGCTGCTGCGCTTTCACAACTTCCGCCAATGCACGCGCCAGGCCGTGATTATTCAAACCGGCCACAAAGTCACCGGCCAGCCTGATCAATCGGTCAGCACCTTTCGCGGCCGCGGTATAGAGGACATCGTCCACGCCATCCGCAGGCGGCCCCACTACAGTCACCGAACCACCACCGCGCTCCTTCAGAAGGATGGCCTGCTCAATGGCATGGTCATCAAATTCGCTGAGCACCAGGCGTAGCCAGGACGGGTCCAAGGCGACGCCGCTCGCATCAATGACGAGTTCCTCCACCAGATCAGGTACCAATTTAACCGGAACCACGATGTTCATGCTTCACCTCCCTAATCGCCCAGTGATTGGGCCAGGAGTTCGGCGATCTCTTTCACGGCCAGCCGTCCGGCTCCCTGGGCCATCTTGACGGCATCTTCAAAGCGCGGCGCCTCATAGGGACAGGCGACGGCCAGGATGTTCGCGCCCGCAGATACCGCCTCCCGCACGCGCCACTCGGGCAGCCGGACATGGGCTTTCTCCCACTGGAAACCGTCCAGCCACATCCCGCCGCCACCGCCACCACAGCAAAGGCTGGTAGCACGGCTGTGAGACATCTCCACCAGGTTCACGCCGGGGATGGCGCTCAGCAGAGCGCGGGGTTCCTCGTACACGCCATTGACACGGCCCAGGTAGCAGGGATCGTGGAAGGTGACCACGGCCTTCACTTCCTGCTTCAGCAAAGGCTTGAGTTGCGCGAGTCGTTCGGCCAGGAACTGAGTGTAATGACGCACAGGATACGCAATACCCAATGCCGGGTACTCGTTCTTAAGGGCATTGTAGGCGTGGGGGTCGGCAGTGACGATTTCGTTGAATTTGTATTTGCGGAAAGCCTGGCCGTTCTTCGCAGCCAGCATCTCAAAGAGGCCGCGCTCGCCCGCCAGCCGCTGTGAGTCGCCGTCGCTGTTCTCCTCCGGCCCCAGAATGCCGAAGTTCACGCCCAGGGCATTGAACACTTTCGCCAAGGCTCGGCTGGCCATCTGAACGCGAGGATGATAGGAAGCGTAGTCACCGACAAACCAGAGCACGTCCACCGGTTGCCCGACCTTGCTCATGATGGTGACCGGAGGATCAAGGCCGATGGTCCAATCGGCCCGCTTACGGGGTGATTCGCGTAGAGGATTGCCGTAGCGTTGGGTGTTCTCCAGCGCATCCCGCAGCTCCGGGGGCACGTTGCCTGCCAGCAGAAGCTCTTCTTTAGCGCGGGTCATCAGCCCGGCGGTCAGAGGGATTCTGGATGGGCAGACTGCGGTACAGGCGTAGCAGGAAACACACATCCACACGGTATCGGTGCTCAGGACGGCATCAAACATGCCCTCGCGCAGGGCAGCGAGCATCCGGCGCGGAGGGAAATCCATCAGGTAGCCGAAAGGGCAGATGCCGCTGCATGAGCCACACTGCAAACAAGCTCGGACCCTCTCACCGTCTGCCAACTGGTGGAGACTGGCGTAGAACTCTTTGCTGAAAGAGGGATTCGGAGTGACGGCAGTCATCGCCATGATGGCACCTCCTGCGAATATAGACCTGCCTATCTGACCTGTCGCGCGCTTCTCCTTTTGCCCTCGGCCATGCGCGGCTATGCCGCGGCAGCCTGTTGCGCTGCGCGCCCCAAGAGTTGTAGACGTGTATCCCTGAGACGTTCGGATGCGACCGCAGCAATCTTTTGCATCATGACATAGCCCAGGTGATGGTCACGCTCAAACATCTCTCTCAGCGCGCCAGCATCTATCTCAAGTACTGTGACCCTGACAGGGCAGAAGAGGGAAGCTGTGAGGATGTAGGGCTTCACCAGGGCAGACCAACCGCAGATCTCGCCCGCGTGGCGCACGACGACGGTCTCTCGTTCCAGGCCATCGGCATCGGTGTTGATCTGCACCTCCACATGGCCCAGAACTACCATATACAATTTCTCGGCAGGTTTGCCCTCATAGCCAATGTAGGTATTGGGCTCGTACGTCTTCTCTTGGGTAATCTCGGCGACGCTTTTCAATTCGTCTTCGCTGAGGCCGGCGAAGAAAGGATACTCGCGCAGGATGTCAGATGAAACCATAGGACCCTCCTTAAACACTCACGCACCCTGATTGCCGGGTGGTTTAGACCGCCATGCTTCCCCGGTCAGGGCTTCCTCCGTCGCGTGTAACCAACGGGTCAGGCGCACGCGCGTATCGCGCAGGCGACGGGCAACGATGTGCGCGACCTCCCGATAGACCTCGCGACCGAGAACAGGGTCTCTGGACAGCAGATCGCGTAAGCCAGGCCCGTCTATGGCTATGACCGTCGTAGGTTGGACACAACGACCGGAAGAGGTATATAAATAGGGTTCCACGATGGCGGACCAGCCTACCAAGTCGCCCGCTCCCAGGACTTCAACCACCGCCACCGCGCTGCCAGCGTCAACCTGGATCTCCAGTTCCACGCGGCCGCTGATGATAAGGTATAGGCTGTCGGCAGGGGTCTCCTCATGAAAAAGGTATTCGCCCCGACGGTATTCCAGAGAGCGGGCAATGCGAGACAGGGCGACTATCTGTTCATCGCTCAAGTTCTGGAAAAAGGCCGAGCGCCGTAACATCTTGTGGAGGATCATCTCTTTTCCTCCTATAGCCAGCATATACTTCTTTTTCGTTCCTCACAAGCCTCTAACGGCTATTTTTTCAGTAAACCACATTTCTTGAAAACGCTTCCATCCAGGCCCGACCAATCTGAAAAGTTCGTGTTGGAAATAAACGAAAGGTTACCCAAATGGGTAACCTTTCGTTTATACAGCGGTGTACGGAGGACTATCTACTCAACATGGACTCCGGCGAAGAGGCTGTCACGCAGAGCATAGATAGCCAGTTGAACACGGTTTTGCAGGTGTAGTTTATCCAGGATATTGTGCAGGTGCTTCTTCACCGTGCCCTCGCTGATATTGAGCCGCTCGGCGATGGCCCGGTTGGTCGCCCCTTCGGCCACGAGGCGCAATATCTCCTCCTCGCGAGCCGTCAACCTCTCGCGGCTCAACTCGGCAGGGCCTTCACGCGCCTGGCGGATGAATTCGTTCAGCATCTTGGTCGCCATGGTGCTGGAGATGGGCGGTTCACCAGCAAAGACGCCTTTGATGAGCCGGAAAAGTTCTGCGGCATGGACGTTCTTGACGATGTAGCCATCGGCTCCGGCCTTGATGGCTTCAAAAAGGTCCTGGTCGTCTTCGGAAATGGTGAGCATGACGATCTTGACGTAGGGGAGCTCTCGCTTGAGGAGACGCGTCGCCTCCAGACCGCCCATCGTCGGCATCCGGATGTCCATCAGGATCAGATCGGGCATCAGGCTATGGGCCTTCTCTATAGCCTCGCGGCCGTCGCTCGCCTCGCCCGCGATGACGATATCGCTCCGCCCTCGCATCAGGCTGATCAATCCCTCGCGGAAGAGGGCATGGTCGTCAACCAGAAGCACCGAGATCGGCGACATATGAACCTCCTGGATTCACTGAGGTCAGGCCGAGCGGCAATCGCACGATGAGTCTCGTCCCACAGCCGGGGGCCGTATCCACACCGAACGAACCACCTACTGCCTCTGCCCGTTCCTGCATGGTCTTCAGCCCGAAGTGCTTGCCATCGATCCGGGTCGCGTCAAAGCCACAGCCATCATCCTCTATGACCACGGTCACCATATCATCGGCCAGCCTGAAGCGCACCCAGGCGTGTCTGGCTCCGGCATGTTTCCGTATGTTGGCCAGCCCTTCCTGGATGATGCGCAACAATTGCACCTCCGCGCCGGGCGCGAGCCGGATGTTCGCTTCGTTAGGTAACACCAGGCGGGCGTCAATCCCGAACTGGCGACTGAAACGGTGAAGGTATTCGGTCAGGCTGGAGATGAGGCCGGTGCCCGGCGAGACGGTGGTGCGCAGGCCCAAAATGGCCTCCCGCACCTCCACATAGGCTTCTTGAGCGATGTTCTCTATCTCTCGCAGCGTAGCGGCTGTTTCCACCTGCTGGCCGGTTCTTAGCAAGTTCAAGGCCGATTGGGTCTTGGCACAGAGATACCCCAGAACCTGGGCCAAACCGTCGTGCATCTCTCGGCTGATGCGTTCGCGCTCCTCCAGAATAGCCATGTTCCGCATCTGTGCCCGTTGTTCGGCGGCAAGGCGGGCGTTTTCTACAGCCGCACTGATCTGGTGGCTGAAACTCACCAGGAGCTGTTCGCGAGCCAACTCCAAACGATAGCCCGGAGGCGTGTAAAAACAAAGAGCGCCTATGGTCTCGCCCCGCGCGATCAGGGGGAGGATGATATGGCCGTGAGCCACATCCGATAGGGCGCAAGGATGGGTTGCCAGGCGCGGGCACAGTTCGTAGAAGCAAGGCTGGCCGGAGGTGATAAACTGAGCAAAGGGACAATCGTTGATAGATGGGCGCGCATGTAAGCAGGGCGTGTCGGCCCCAAGACCGACCAGTGCGGCCAGGGAGCGAGAGGAATCGTCTGCTCCGCTCAGGAGGATAACCCCGCCGCGCTGGATGCCGAGGATGGTGATCACCTGATGCAGGGCCTTCACCAACATCTCTCGCAACGGCAAAGGTTGACTTAGGGTCAAGGCAACGGCGCTCAACGCCGCCGCCTCGCGGTTGCGCTCCTCCAGTTGACGGGTGCGTTGCTCAACCAGACCTTCCAATTCGCGCTCCACGCGATGGCGCTGTTCCAGGTCAAACATCCGCAACAAACGCACCGTGAAAAAGGCGATACCCAACGCAATGGCCGCGCGCAGAACTTGCACCGGAAAGCCGAAAATGGCCTGAAAACGAGCGTAGTTCAGGAAAGAAGCGAGGAAGAAGGGCGCAGGAGGCACCACCAGGCCGGTAACCACGGCATTAGCAACAAAGGCGAACGCGCTCCAGGCGCAGTCTCCGGCGACGCGCCCCCAGCCCAGAGCGCGTAACCGGCGTTCCTGCCGGCAAAGCACCCACGCTGCCAGGAGCGATGCCGGTAGATGAAACAAGTAGCGGGCCCAGACATCCGGCAGCACCCAGGGAGCAAGGTCGCTCTTTGCCGGAAGGAAGAACGGAGGGAACGAGGTGCCGCTCCACAAGGCAAATATGCCGCATGGTATCCAGCGAAGGAACTTCAGTCGCGGGCGGCCTTCCAACAGAACGTTAAAGCCAAATTGGAAGAGAAAAAGGCCGGAGAGGGCCAGAAAACTGACGCGAAGCACGTGCAGGTAATAGATCGTATTGAGAGGATGCGAACGAATTACGAGGAAAGCATTTAACCAATCTACGACGCTGCGGCACAGGCTGGAAGCGGCAACCCATCGCAAGTGGCGAGCAAAGACAAATTCGCTGGGGCGATGCGATTCCAGCGCGATAGCGAAGCCCATGGCGAAGAAAGCCAGGCCGTAGATGAAGAATATGAGGGGGAGGTTTACATCCCAGATGCCAGACATAGGGTATAACTACGGTCTTCGCCGCTCCGAAGCAAACCGACAAGTCGGCTCATCCCCTTGTCGGCAAAGATGGCCATGCTGCGCTGTGGATGCTTTAGCGATGCAGGGGTGGATCGGAAGAGATATGATATGTGTTGTCTTTCACATACTATTATATCACATTTCGTCAACCATGAATCGGCCTATCCTCCGATTCTCGAAAGAAAGGGCGTGCTACATCGCCCGCCGTGGCCGGTATTGCAACGCCTCGGCTACGTGCGCTGTCTGTATTTGTTCCGACCCGGCCAGATCGGCGATCGTCCGCGCCAGCTTCAGGACCCGATGATAGGCGCGGGCCGACAGCTGCAACCTCTGCATCGCTACCCGCAGCAGGCTCTGGCTTGCTTCGTCCACCGGGCAGAAGCGGGCGATCTCCGCCGGCCCCATGTCTGCATTACAGGTCAGTTTCGTCCCCTGGAAGCGTTTGAGCTGGCGTGCCCGCGCCTGCTCCACCCGCTCCCGGATTGTTGCCGAGGGTTCGCCCCGGCGTGTGTCCGACAACTTATCAAACTCCACGCGAGGCACGTCCAGGTAGATGTCAATGCGATCCATGAGAGGGCCGGAGATACGGCTTTGGTAGCGGGTAATGACCGCGTTGGAGCAGGTGCACTCTTTCTGAGAATCTCCGTAGTAGCCGCATGGGCAGGGGTTCATCGCGGCGACAAGCATGAAGTTGGCAGGGAAAGTAAGGGAACCTTGGGCGCGCGAGATGGTCACAACGTGGTCTTCCAAGGGCTGCCGCAGGGCCTCCAAGTCATGCTGGGCGAACTCCGGCAGCTCGTCCAGGAAGAGAACGCCCCGATGCGCCAAGCTGATTTCACCCGGTCGCGGCCAACGCCCACCGCCTACCAGGCCGGCATGGCTGATCGTATGGTGGGGCGCGCGAAAGGGGCGTTGGCGAATGATGGGCGTATCGGCGGGCAGCATGCCGCTGACGGAGTAAATGCGGGTAATATCCAAAGCCTCCTCCAGGGAGAGTCTGGGCAGAATTGAAGGCAACGCACGCGCCAGCAAGGTTTTTCCTGCGCCGGGAGGCCCCACCATCAGGACATTATGTTGGCCGGATGCGGCAACCTCCAGCGCCCGCTTCACGTGCTCTTGTCCGCGCACATCGGCAAAGTCGGTGGTATATAAATCTCCCATGTCGCCATCCAGGCTGATAGCAGCCCGGTAAGGCAGAATCGGCTCCTCGTCGTTCAGGTGGCGCGCCAAAGCCAGCAGCGAGTCCAAGGGGAAAACATCCACTCCCTCAATCAGCGACGCTTCCGGCGCATCTGCCTGCGGCACGAACAGTGTATCATATCCCTCTTTCTGGGCCGCCACCGCCATCGGTAAGACCCCGTTGGTATGACGCACCGTCCCATCTAGAGAGAGTTCGCCGATAAAGAGAGACTTATCCAGTTCAGAGGGAATCTGCCCCGAAGCAGCCAGGAGTCCTACCGCGATGGGGAGATCATAAGCCGGGCCCTCTTTGCGAAGGTCCGCCGGGGCTAGGTTAACGACGATGCGACCGCGAGGGAAGACAAGGCCGGAGTTCTTGATGGCAGCGCGGACGCGCTCGGCAGATTCTTTGACGGCAGCATCGGGGAGGCCAACCAGGGTAAAGGAAGGGAGAGAATTCGGGTTGATGTCCACCTCAACCTGGACGATGGCGCCATCCAGGCCGACGACGGCGCAACTGGCGACCTTGGCGAGCATGATCCCCGCGCCTCCGCAATGATGATGGATGAAGTGTAGCACAAGGACAGAGGGGATGCAAGTCTGTCAGCGGGTGAGGCTTAACAAATAGAGATATGCGCCTCCAGCCAATTCACCACAAAAGCAAGCACATCCTGCCTCTCCGGTTCATTGTGCGTTTCATGATAGAGACCTTCCCATAATTTGAAGGTGCAATCGCCGGGCACGCGCGTGGCGAACTGGCGGCTGGCTTCTACCGATGCGAGGGCATCTGCGCCGCCGTGCATGATCAACAGGGGAAGCGGGAACTCCGCAGCATGGGCGATAGCCCACTCGCCGGCTGCCAAAATATCAATCCCTGCCCGCGCCGAGATCCGATTGTGATTCAACGGATCGGCGATGGCGCGCTGCACGACCGCCGGATCACGGGAAAGAGCCTGCACATCCACCTCGTTGTACATAGAGAGGGTAGGCCATATGCGACTCATCACGCGTCCGAGGATTACCTTCCACGCGGGCGGGGTGAAAGCAGGGCGAAGGAAAGGGCTGGTTGCGATAACTCCGGCCAGGGCCGGGTGGCGGCGCAGCGCGCAGTTGAGCACCAGGCTGCCGCCCAGACTGTGACCGTAGAGGAAGCGGGGCTGGCCGGGGAAACGTTGCGCGGCCTCGTCCAGCAAGTGGCCGATGTCATCCAGCAGGACGTCAAAAGACGGCGTGTAGCCGCGCGGCCCCTCCGATCGGCCGTGCCCGCGTAGGTCAAAAGCCAGGACGGCGTAAGATGCGCCTGTGAGCGCAGCGGCCACATGGTCATAACGGCCGCTGTGCTCTCCCCCGCCATGCACCAGGCAGACGACGGCTCGCGACCCGGCGGCAGGCTGCCAGCCCTGGGCAAAGAGCCTTAGGCCATCGGGGGTCTGCCAGGAGAATGTAAATTTGCTCATCAGGCTGACTTTCGTGTTAACCTTCCCAAGGCGAAAATAACAAGAGAGCAGCCCACAGGAAAGACGGGCTTAGCATCGGCATGCGCTGCGCTGTTCATCGGTGATCCTCTCCGACCTTGATACGTCAACTCGCCATGACGCGCCGGATTGCCCCCAATGCCTGTTCTATATCCTCTGCCGTGATGCCGTAGTGCGTCACGGCCCGCAGCCTTCGCCCCGGTTGCGCCAGAAGCCAGACTCCCTCTTCCTTCAGCCGCGCCGCCAATTGGGATGGTGTCATGCCGTCCCGATGCACCTCAAAGAAAACGATGTTCGTCTGGATGCGAGCCGGGTCCACCCAGAGGCCCGGCGTGTCCGCGATCCCTTCGGCCAGGCGTTTAGCGTTGGCGTGGTCTTCGGCCAGGCGATCCACCATCTCCGTCAAGGCCACGATCCCGGCGGCGGCGATGACGCCTGCCTGTCGCATCCCGCCGCCCAACACCTTGCGCGCCCGCCGCGCCTCATAGATAAACTCACGGCTCCCGCAGACCACCGAGCCGACCGGCGCGCTGAGCCCTTTGCTTAGGCAGAAGGTCACAGAGTCGGCCCCGGCCGTCAATTCCCTCGCATCCACCCCCAGCGCAACGGCTGCATTAAAAATGCGCGCGCCGTCCAGGTGTAGCTTTAACTCCCGGCGATGGGCCAGTTCGGCTACCGCTGCGGTATAGGCCGGCGTCAGCACCGCGCCGCTGCAACGGTTGTGGGTGTTCTCCAGGCAGATGAGACGGGTGCGGGGGAAATGAGGGTTCTCATCGCGGATGGCGGCCTCTATCTCGGCCAGGTCCAACGTGCCGTCGGGCTGGTTGCGTAGCGGCCGCGGGTGGATGCCCCCCAACGCGGCGGAGCCACCTTGCTCATACATGTATGTATGAGCACTGTCACCCAGGATCACTTCGTCGCCGCGACCACAGTGGGTCAGCAGGCAGACCAGGTTGCCCATCGTGCCGGAGGCGACGAAAAGGCCCGCCTCTTTGCCCATCCGCTCCGCGCCCATCTCTTCCAAGCGTCGCACCGTCGGGTCTTCGCCGAAGACATCATCACCCACCTCGGCCTCGGCCATCGCCTTGCGCATGGCGGGCGTCGGCAGAGTCACGGTGTCGCTGCGTAAATCTATCACGCGCATCATTTTATCTCCTAGGCCGTTTTCTCATTATGGTAGGTTCTCCAAGTCGTTAAGGTCCTTGTATCGGCCCGCTGCTTTTTTGTTGATTTTTAGATGGGTTAGGTTAATCAACCCAACTTGGACGCCATCTAAAACATCAACTACCCGTGCAGCATAGCACTCAGCAAAGGTGACCCCAGAGATCGTTGTTGCAATCTCAATCCTGACCGGCGGCACACCCATACGGATGATTTGTCCTTCTTTGAGGAAAAGGTTTGTTGATAACTCAGGGAGATCAAACCCGAATTCCCTCATAGCCGCGACAATCCGTTCCGCATTCTGCGGATTAGTTGCAATCCAGATATCCAGATCGGCGGTTGCCCGAGGATAGCCGTGATAGGCCACGGCATAGCCACCGATTATCAAGTACTCAACCCGGTGCGCGTTGAGTAATTGTAAGAATTCTTTGAAGTCGGGCGGTAGATTGACGATAGCCATAGTTGAGTTGGCGCAAGATTTCAACGGCCCGCAATCGTTCGTAGGGAGACCGGGCGAGCCAGTACACCTTCTCATCTGACGGGTCTGAGAGGGATGCAACCGTAAGAGCCGTTTTATCTATCTTTAGAGAACCAATCGTGCTCATAGTCAGATCCATAGAATTGAGCCTCCGATGCGGGAAAACCGACATTCAACGTCAGGCAGATCATCAGCCGAACGCTCCCGGTTTCAGGACCTCTTCCTCTGTGCCGTCGGGCTGCAAGCGCAACGAGCCGAAGCGCATCTGCCGCACCCGTTCCATCTCCCTGACCGGTGTCAATATCTGCACGCGTCCGGCGGCCAGGTCCAGATTCTGCAAAAGGCCTAGCCCCAGGAAGGTATCGCGTTCATCCAGCAAGCCCAAGAGGAGGCCCGATAAGCGGGCGAAAGGGATCACGGCCACATCGCTCAGGCCGCTGCTGCGCAACACATCGCGGGCGGCATCGCGCGCCGCGACGTTGGGCATGCTCGTGGTCAAGGCTATCGCCACTTCGCCGTCGGTCTCGGCATACGATGTCTCTACGCCTAAAGCGCGGGCCAACGCACTCAGAAGGTGGTCGGGAAGGCGTTGGCCCAGGCCCAGGCGCGTTCCACGCAGGGCCACTCGCACCAGAGGAAGGGTCACCAGGCGGCCATCGCGAAAATAGTGGCGGAAGTGGGCCGTGCGATAGGCGCGGCGTTCTTCCGGCGAGCGACGCCGGGCTGCGGGCGACGGACTGATTTCCAGCAGAGAGGGTCGCCCTAACATGCGCCAGGAGCGCAGCAGCGGTTCCAACTCCGGCCCACGGCGTAGGGCCACGACATGCGATGGCGCAAGGAGTTCGGCTTTGCGCTCTTTCAGTTCCCGCCCAACGCTCCCCTGCACCAGACCGCTGGTATCCACCACCACGGCCTCTGCCCCCAACGCCCGCGCCCGGTCTAGCATTCGCCGCGTGCCGACCAGCGTTGCCAGCAGGTGGCCGACGGGGGTGATGCTGCCCACGAAATAGGCCGCGAGAGGCACCTGTGATAGGACACTGGTAGGCCCCGGCAGAAGGCCCAAGCCGATGACCCCCGGCGGGCCGATGCTGGATTGGCCGAGATCGGTGTCTATCACGGCGGTGCGCGCGCCGGCCTCATGCAGGCGCGAGGCGAGATAGGCGGCGAAGGTGCTCTTACCGGTGTCGGTCGCGCCGATCACCATCACTACCCGTCGTCGCACCTCGCCGGTGACGATGGCATCTGCCGCCGCGCACCATTCATCAGGGATCGTTGGCTCGGTCATCTTCGCTAATATCGTCGCACCAGGCTGCGATAGGCCAGTGGCTCACGGCACTGAAAGACCTGCGACTCCTCGCGCGCCTGCCGCACCCGATCCAGGTCAATGCGAGCGAGGGCATAACCTTCGCCCGTCCCGTCCATCGCAGTAGCGACATCGCCGTGCGGCCCCAAGACCGTGCTCTCGCCCAGAAAGGTCAGCGTGGGCTCTTGGCCCACCCGGTTGGCCGCGGCGAGGAAAACCGCGTTCTCGGCGGCACGGGCCATGGTGTACGTGCGCCACTCGCTCATCCGGCTCCGCTCCCACGCCGCACAGACAGCGATGATGTCCGCACCATCTAATGCCAGGCTGCGCGCCGCTTCCGGGAAGGCTAAATCCCAACCGATAAGGATGCCCAGAAGGCCGAAGTCTGCCTCAATGATGGGAAAGCGAAACCCGGCGCGAAAGGCGAGCCGCTCCTCGCCGTGCAGGTGCACCTTGCGATAATCGCCCAGGACCTCGCCATCGGGGCCCAGACAGACCGCCGCATCGTAGAGGACACTCTCTACTCTCTCTTTGATGGGCATGCCGAAGACCACATGCGTCTGCATTTCTGCCGCGTCTTTCGCCAATTGATTGACCGTGGGCCCCGGCACGCGCTCGGCTAAGTCGGTGAAGCCGACGCCCAATTCATAGCCTGTGGTCACGAGTTCGGGGAAGATGATGAGGTCAGTAGGCTGTTCGCCGCAGATGCGTCGGATGGTATCCGACATGCGGCGGATGTTCTCTTGCGGCTCTCCCAGGCGAGGGGACATCTGCACCACTGCAACGGTGATCTCGCGCATCGCTCACTCCCGATTTTATTTGCCCAGCCGATTATACCACCAGAAGAGCATGCATAAAAGCAAAAGGCGGCTGGCTAACCAGCCGCCCTCATCCGCGTCGGTTCGGATGATGAAGGGCAAGGCTCAGGCCCGCTGTTTGAGATACTCTACCGCTTGGCCGACGGTCGTGATCTTCTGGGCTTCTTCATCGCTGATCTCGCCTCCGAATTCCTCCTCAAAGGCCATGATCAGCTCTACCAGATCCAGGGAATCGGCCTCCAGGTCTTCACGGAAGCGAGCCTCCATCGTAACCTTCTCAGGCGCAACGCCTAACTTATCTACGATGATGGCTTTCACCCTCTCAAAGGTGTCCATCTCTAATGTCCTCCTCGTATGGGTTGGATTCTTAGCCGGAGTATGCCGGCGCTCTTGACTTTGGAAAATTAAGGAACGGGCTTACTTGACGGAGACGCACGAGCGAGTTATGATAAGTTGCTACCCCAATCCGTTGAACTGAAACACCGGCATCGGGCGAAAGTTACGGAGGATGCGGTGCATCAGCAGCGCAAAGCCGATCACATTCGCATCAATCTGGAGGAGGATGTTTCTTTCCCGCGCCTCAGCACAGGTCTGGAGCGTTACCGCTTCATCCATCAGGCATTGCCCGAACTGAACCTAGAAGAGATAGACACGAGTGTCGTCCTCTTCGGGAGGCGATTGCGTCTGCCGCTTCTTATTTCCTCTATGACCGGCGGCACGGAGGAGGCAGAGGCCATCAACCTGCGCCTGGCCGAGGCTGCGCAGGCGCGCGGGGTGGCAATGGGCCTCGGCTCGCAGCGCGCCGGTTTGGAGTTGCCGCATCTGGCCTATACTTTTCAGGTGCGGCGGGTCGCGCCCGATATTCTCCTCTTTGCCAACCTGGGCGCGGTGCAGTTGAATTACGGCTACACGGTTGACCATTGCCGGCGCGCCGTAGAGATGATCGGGGCCGATGGGCTGATCCTGCACCTGAACCCCTTGCAAGAAGCATTACAGGCCGACGGCAACTGGAATTGGTCGGGCTTGCTGAGTAAGATAGAGGCGGTCTGCCGTGCGCTGCCGGTGCCGGTCCTCGCAAAAGAGGTCGGTTGGGGCATCTCCGAAGCGGTGGCGAGACAACTGGCCGGTGCCGGCATCGCCGCGCTGGACGTGGCGGGAGCGGGTGGCACCTCATGGAGCGAAGTAGAGAGCCATCGCGCCCCTACAGAGGCGCGCCGTCGGCTGGCGAAAGCCTTTGCCGATTGGGGCATCCCTACGGCAGAGGCATTGCTGGCCGCGCGGCGCGGCGCACCGAATCTGCCGCTTCTGGCAAGCGGCGGCATCCGCACCGGCATCGAGGTCGCCAAGGCCCTCGCCTTGGGCGCAGAAGCGGCGGGTATCGCCTCTCCTTTCCTTAAGGCAGCAGCCGTCTCTACCGAAGCGGTGGTCGCGCTCATGGATGAACTGGCGGCGGAGATACGGATTGCCATGTTTGCCGCGGGCGCGAAGGATGTGCCGGCGCTGCGAGAGGCGGGGCGATTGGTCAGGGTGGATTCATAGAGCGATCCCCAGGCATAGGCACTTCACGACATGAACCTATCAGACTTCACCGCACGCTATTTACCCCTCGTGGAGGACGCGCTGCGCGCGGCGGTTGCCAATGACGATCCGGCGTTGCAGGCCCATTACGGCATGATGCGCTATCATCTAGGCTTCGCCGATGCCGACTTCCGCCCGACCCAGGTGAACGCGGGCAAACGCGTGCGTCCCCTCCTCTGCCTCCTCTGCTGCGCTGCCGCCGGGGGGGAGCCGGAACAGGCCATCCCTGCCGCAGCCGCCGTAGAAATCCTGCACAACTTCTCTCTGGTGCACGACGACATAGAGGATAACAGCCCGACCCGCCGTCACCGTCCGACGGTTTGGGCCCTATGGGGGTGTGCCCAGGCCATCAACGTGGGCGATGCTCTCTTTGCGCTGGCCCGACGCACATTAGATGAACTCGGGCACAGGGGCGTTCCCCCGGAGCGAGTCTTAACTGCCGGACGCATCTTTGACGACACCTGCTTGGCCCTCACCGAAGGCCAGCATCTGGACATGGTTTTTGAAAAGCGCATGAACGTGACGGTGGAGGAGTATATGCGCATGATTGAGGGGAAGACGGCAGCGCTGCTGGCAGCGTCGGCGGAATTAGGCGCGCTGGCAGCCCAGGCCGATCCCCCGCGCCTGGCAGCCTATCGTCGTTTCGGGCGGGCACTGGGGCTCGCCTTCCAGATTCAGGACGATGTGCTGGGATTATGGGGGGATGAAGTCGTCACAGGCAAATCTGCCGCGAGCGACATCCTTCAAAAGAAGAAAACGCTCCCCATCGTCTATGCCCTGAGCCAGGATAGCGCAGCGGCAGCCCGCCTGCGCGCCCTTTATGCCGGCGCGCCCTTCACGGCGGATGATGTACCGACGGTACAAGCTTTGCTGGCAGAGACGGGAGCGCGAGAATTCGCCGAGAACCTCTCACAGGAGAGTCACGAGGAAGCGATGGCGGCCCTAGCCGCCACCGACGCGACACTCCCCGCGTTGCGACAGTTGGTCACTTCGCTCTTGGGGCGGACGCGGTAAACCCGCAAGCGAGGTAGAATCCCATAGCAAAGGGTCTATAAGAACGTCAAGAGACGACGGCCACAGCCAAAGCGGACCACGCTGTCCGCCGAGGCTGCAGTGTAGTCCGCTAAGCGGTCGCGAGGGCCTCTAGGGCCGATTCTCTCTCTACCTGCTGGCTGTTGGTGGGCAGCACCACCCAAGCGACAATGAGAACGGCGAAGGCGATAAGGTCAAACAGGACTAACGCTGACATGGCATTTCCTCCTTAAATTAAAAGATGTTGTGAGCATTTCGCTTGCTCGTTGTAGCCTCTAAATTTGGTATGCGACTTCCCCATGTTGAGATGCATCCAACCCGGCGCGCTCTTCGTGTTCCCTCACCCGCAACCCCACCGTCAGATCAACCACTTTCAGGATGAGCCAGGTGACCACGATAGAATAGGCGGCGATAACGCCTACCGCGACGAGCTGTATCAGTAATTGGCGCGGGTTGCCGTAGAGGAGGCCGTTGGCCCCGGCGGCGTTCACCGTGGTGGTAGCGAAGATGCCGGTTGCCAGCGCGCCCCAGATGCCGCCGACACCATGCACCCCCCACACATCCAGGGCGTCATCTATGCGTAAGCGAGCCTTCAGCTGGATGGCCCAATAACAGAAGACGCCCGCGCCCATGCCGATCACGATGGCTGCCGGCACGTTGACGAATCCGGCGGCGGGCGTGATCGCCACCAGGCCAGCGACGGCCCCCGCCGCGCTCCCCAGGACGCTGGGCCGCCCTTGATGGGCCCAACCGACGGTCATCCAGGTCAAGGCAGCCATGGCCGCGGCGGTGTTGGTCACGACAAAGGCATTCGCGGCCAACTCGCCTGCCGCCAGGGCACTTCCTGCATTGAAGCCAAACCAACCGAACCAGAGAAGTCCGGCCCCCAACACCGTCATGGTGACATCATGGGGATCCATGGACTCTTGGCCGAGACCGAGGCGACGGCCCAATATCAGGGCCGCCACAGCAGCCGAGAGGCCGGAAGAGATGTGCACGACCGTCCCTCCGGCAAAATCCAACGCGCCCAACGTGCGGAGCCAGCCGCCTACACCCCATACCCAGTGAGCAATGGGATCATAGACGAAGGTGGCCCACAAGAGACTGAAGAGGACAAAGGCCTTAAAGCGTTTGCGTTCGGCAAAGGCACCGGTGATGAGGGCGGGGGTGATGACGGCAAACATCGCCTGATAGATCATGAAGGCCTGATGGGGAATGGTGGGGGCGTAGTCGGGGTTCGGCGCGCTGCCGACGCCGCTCAAGCCGAGCCATTCCAGCCCGCCGATGATGCCGCCCTTATCCGGGCCGAAGGCAAGGCTATAACCCCAGAGAACCCACTGTACGCTGATGAGCGCAAGCATGAAGAAACTGTGCATAATTGTCGCCAGAACGTTCTTTTTCCGCACCAGACCGCCGTAGAAGAAGCCCAAGGCCGGCGTCATCAGCATCACCAAGGCCGTGGAGACCAGGACCCAGGCCGTATCGCCCGCGCTGATTCCGTTAGGCATTCACGTCCCTCCTAAAAAGAAATCGCTCTGTCCTCAGGACAGAGCGCCCACGCTCGGCAGGTGCAGCGGTACGCCTGCTAACTGCGCCTAGTATAATATGGATTAGGGCGTGATGCTACGGGCAGAGTGTACGAAATACCAAACCTGAAATTGGGCACCGTGCACAACTACGTTGTTGCCGCTATTCTTTTTACATAAATGACCTTCGCGTCGCCGACGGCATAGAAGTCTTCAATGCGGCCTGCCTCATAGAAGCCATGGCGCAAGTAAAAGTTGCGGGCCGCTGCGTATGCCTCCGTGCCGGAGGTCTCGGCCACCAGGAGCCGCCCGCCCTCGGCGGTCGCGCCTCGTTCCACCTCTGCCAGCAGTTTGCTGCCGATGCCTTGTCCTTGATGTTCTGCATCCACACCCAGCCAATAAAGATCATAGGCAGCGTCGGTGAGCGAGATGTGGCCGTAGCATGCGAAACCGGCGATGTGGCCTTCCGCCACATAGCAGAGAAAGCGATAACCGTTGGGATTGGGGCCGAGCGATTCTGCGGCCATCTCTCCTACCGTTTTTGTCTCCTCTTGGCTGAAGTTACCGGCGCGGGCAGCGACCGCCGCCAGCTCGGCAACGTCATCGGCTGTGATGGGACGGATCATCGTGCTCCTCTTGCCCAGGCCAACGCGACGATGCGCGCAGCCATCCCCCCATAGTCGTAGCCTGCGGCGCGTGCCGCCTTGGGGAAGCCGGCATCGGGGGAAAGGCTGGGGTTGGGGTTAACCTCCAGGATATAAGGCTCGTTTCCCCGCTCTCGCATATCCACCCGCGCGTAATCGCGGCAGCCCATCACCCGATAGGCTGCCAGTGCCATTTGTCGTAGACGGCCCGACAGCGGTTCATCTACCTGGGCCGGGCAGGTCACAGGGGTATCGTGGTATTCCGGCTTGTCCTCTTCCCACTTGGCCGCGTAGGTGACGACGCGTGTCAGAGGGTTTGCCATGTTGCGATAGGTCAGCTCGGCCAGCGGCAGCACCTCCGGCAGATCGTTGCCCCAGACGCTGATGTTAAACTCGCGGCCGCCGATGAACTCCTCCACCAGAGCGGGTTCACGGAAGGTGTTCAGGATGTATTTCACCCGCGCCCGCAGCGCTACCTCGGTTGTGACAACCGATTCCCGCGAAATGCCCACCGAACCGTCCTCGGCCACCGGTTTGACGAAGAGAGGGAAGCGAAGATCAGGAGAAAGGGGCTCATCGGCACTCTGGAAAACCTGATAGACAGGCGTAGAGAGTCCTGCGGCCAACAGGCGTTCTTTGGCCCGGGCCTTGTTCTGGCAGAGCGCCAGGGTGGCCGCGGGCGCGCCGGTGAAGCAGAAACCTCGCGCTGTCAGGTGCGCTGCGGCTTCGGCCTCGCGCGCGACATCGCCCGCGATGGCCTCGCACAGGTTGAAGACGAGCGTATCCTCCGGCTCATAGGGTTGCAGCGCGGCCACCACGTCGTCATCCACCGGGGCCGGCACGATATCAGGGATGAGAGGACTCAACGCCGTCCGGAGGGCGTATGCAACCTGTGCCACTTCGTCCTCTCCCAGGGCATCGCCCTTGCCCGGCGCGTGAGAGACGCTATACAAAATGATGAGGCGTTGGGGAAATTGCATCTGATGGTTCGCTCGCAGGTCCGGCTTCGTTGCCGTGTATTATACCACAAACCTGACCGGTGTTCAGAGGTGAGTTCGCACAGGTGGTTGGATGAGGAGGCAAGAGGGTCAAGCGTCTGGCGCAAGAGCCAGTTGACAAGTCCTACCGGCGGTGTTATAATCAAATCGTCTTGCCCCGGTGGTGGAATTGGCATACACGGCAGGTTGAGGGCCTGTGCCCGTTCGGGCGTGGAGGTTCGAGTCCTCTCCGGGGCACCTCAACATGGCGCCAGCCAATGGGCAGGCCCTCCGGCCCGGATCATCGCCCGATGAGCCGGGCCTCTTGTTTCGTCCGACGCCGCAGAGGCCCAAGCGCAACGCCCCACAACCAGGAGAATAAAACAGCCCCCACCTGAGTGAGAGCCGCCACCGACATCCGAGTTGGTTATGTTAGCGAGGCCGCAAGCTCAGCCGCAGCCATCCTTGCGTAGTCTCCATTTGCATATCCCACCGCGCCAGGTCCACCTCCAGCGTGAGGGCCATGGGCGATTCGCTCGTAGCCAACGGCACCAGCTCAATTAGATGAAACCACTCGTTGCCATCGCCCTCACTGGAAAGGTAGAAATCGGGAGTCGGCAGGGGAGGAAGTTTAAACTCCGCCGTGCGCCAGGCCCCGGTATTCTCTTTCTGCACTACCAGGTCAGGTAGGGGCGATTCGCGAGCCGTCCCCATATAAACTCCCCAGGTATCGCGCCCCCTATCCAGATAACTCACCCGTAGGAGCGCGCCCGCGGCGAAGCGCCCTAGCGCGCGCTCGTCCACCTGTAGGAAAACCTTGCTGTTGCCGGTGGCTTCGTCCGTCCGTTTGCAAACCCAGCACTCCGGCCCCGGCGGGAGCGAAGCGTCATACGGTTGGGCATTATCCCCCAGCCTTTTGACGCGCGCGTCGTTGGTCACTGGAACCATTCGCCCGCCAGGCGCATCCACCTGATCCAGATAGAAGGTGTAGTTGCCCGGTTCAAAGTTCGCGGGCGGGCTCTCGCAGCCGAAAGTGCCGTAACAGACGGGATCGCGGTGCGCCCGCAACGCCACCCAGATAGAAGGCGCAGTTTCCACCGTTGCCCCCAAATAGGGGGCCCAACGGCGCATGAGGTCGGTATATTCCCGTTTCTCCGCCAACACGCGCCCTTGCGCATCAAAGTCGGCCAGGAATTGGCGGCGCAGGCGTATGTAAGCGGCACGCTTGTCCAGGGCCTGCAATATGCCCCATTCAAACTCCACGGGGTTTGGCAGCGTCGTCTGATAGGCTTCAAACATCCCCGGCACGGTATCTGAATAGACGCGCAGCGGCTCCAATTGGCCCCAGACGCCGGTTGCGCCGTTGTAGTCGGGATAGAGGGCCAGGTTCGCCAGGCCGATGCCCTTCTCCGCCGCGTGGCTGGCCCACAGCCAACGCTCGCGCGGCGAGTCATAATAAGGGACGTATTGCAGGAAAGGACGCACGACGCCACCGGCAAAAGCCTCAGCGTAGAGGTCCACCATGTCGTTGACCGTGCTCACCCACAACTCCGAGGTGAGGCCGTAGGCTGCAGCCGTCGCCTCGTCCTCGTTATCCACCGGCTTCGTCTCGCCGGAGATGCCGACGCCGATACCGACAAACTCCATGCGAGGGTCGTCCTTGTAACGCTCGCCTAACGCCTGCACGAAGCGACCATAGAAAGCGCGATAGGCAGGGCTCCAATAGCGGGGAAAGGCGCGGTTAGGGCCGGTCACGATGGTGGCGGTGATGCTCCCTAGGGGGCCATCTATGCGCGCCCATTGGGGCATGCGCAAGCCGTTGTCATATTTGCCGCCGTAGGTGACGATGGCGATGGCGGCCCGCTTGCCCACCGCGTCGCGGCTTGCCAGGTAGCGATCCAGAAGTGCCCAGTTGTATTCGCCCTCTTTCGGTTCGGCCAGTTCCCAAGGGAGGTAGAAGAGGTCGCCCGCCACCGGATAGTCAGGCGGCGCGAGGTTCGCGCCATCGGGGTTGCTGATGACGTAGAAGCCGGGACGAGGCAACCAACGTTCCCCTTGCGGCCTGGCAAGCGGCGTCGTGGTAGGGACGACAGGGTTTGCCGATGTAGAGGAAGGCACGACCGACGACGGGGTAGCAGCCATCGTAGGAGTTGCCGTACCGGGTGCCACAGGGGTAGCCGTCGGCAAGGGAGAGAGAAGGGTCGGCCGCGGCTGCGGCGTCTCCACATTGCATCCTAGAAGGAGCACAAAGCAGAGAGCGAGGATGATGTAGAAAGGAAGTGGTGGGGCAGCGTTCTTTCTCATGATGGTCATTTAGACGCGGGCTCACGCTGGTCAACCCAATGCGTTGCCTGGCTGGATAACCAGGCCAGAAGCACCGACACGCCGACCACGATCTGCTGGAAAACGGGGTCCCAACGGGCAAAGACCTCGCCGGGGACGAAGCGCAACGCGGCCCACGATCCCACCGGCAGGACGATGCAGAGCGTGCCGACGATGGTGGCCTTGGCCCTCTTGGATAGACGATGGAAACCGGGCACGCGTTCCGTCAGGAGCGCGATGGCTGCGCCGAGACCTGCTGTGGTCCCCAGGTATTGCAGGAACTTGACGATAGATTCCGTCGGCATGACACACCTCCAGAGTGATGGTTCTGTCTCCATTGTAGGAGGTGTTCTTATATTTGTCAATAGATAAAAGACATAACGAAAAAAATATTGACTTTAGGCAAACATAGCGTAGGGGCGCAATGGAATTGCGCCCCTACCCAACGACACTGAAGCGTCGCCCTACCGCCGCAGGTTGCCGAAAGCCCGCATCCCCGGATAAATCGCGGTGTCGCCTAACTCCTCCTCAATGCGCAGAAGTTGGTTATACTTCGCCACCCGCTCCGAACGGGCCGGCGCGCCGGTCTTGATTTGCCCCGTGTTGAGGCCCACCACCAGGTCGGCAATGGTGGTATCCTCCGTTTCGCCGGAACGATGGGAGACGACAACGTTCCAGCCGGCGCGCAGGCTCATATCCACCGCGGCGATGGCTTCGGTCAGCGTGCCGATCTGGTTCACCTTGCACAGGAGCGCGTTGCACGCCTTCTCGTTGATGGCCCGCTGCACGCGACTCACGTTCGTCACCAAGAGGTCGTCACCCACGATCTGCACTTTGTGCCCCAGCCGCTGCGTGAGGATTTGCCAGGTTGCCCAATCATCCTCGGCCAGTCCATCCTCCAGAGAGATGATGGGGTAGCGGTTTATCCAATCCTCGTAGAAGGCGACCATCTCCTCGCCGCTCAGTTTGCGGCCCTCTTTCTTGAGGACGTAGAATCCATCCTCATAGATTTCGCTGGCCGCCGGGTCCAGGCCGATCCAGATATCTTCGCCCGGTTTGTAGCCCGCCTTTTCAATGGCCATCAGGATGATCTCAACCGCTTCCACGTTGGACTTCAGCGAAGGTGCAAAGCCGCCTTCGTCGCCTACATTGGTGCTATATCCTTTGCCCGATAGCACTTTTTTGAGGCTCTGGTATGTCTCGGCGCACCAACGCAAAGCCTCGGCGAAGGTAGGAGCACCTACCGGCAGGATCATGAACTCTTGCAGGTCGGTAGAGTCCACCGCGTGCTTGCCGCCGTTGAGGATGTTCATCATCGGCACGGGGAGCGTGCGTGCGCTGACGCCACCCAGATAGCGGTAAAGGGGAAGGCCCACCGCCTGTGCCGCGGCCTTGGCCACCGCGAGGGAGACGCCCAGGATGGCGTTTGCCCCCAACTTCTCTTTGGTCGGCGTGCCATCCAGGCCGATGAGGAGGTTGTCAATCCCTGCCTGGTCCAGCGCGTCCCAGCCCATGATGGCCTCGGCGATTTCCTCGTTGACGTGCTCTACCGCCTTCAACACGCCCTTGCCGCCGTAGCGTTTCTTATCGCCGTCGCGCAGTTCCAATGCCTCGTGCGCGCCGGTAGATGCGCCGGAAGGAACGGCAGCCCGTCCCACGAAACCATCGCTTAACGTCACTTCCACCTCAACGGTGGGGTTGCCGCGAGAATCCAGTATCTCGCGGGCAATGATGTCCTCAATGATCGTCATGTGTGTCTCCTTATACTTGTCAGCCCTATAGTAGGGCTATGAATTCAACAGGTCTTCGCCACGCAGGCCCGGAGAGTACGGGAGAAAAACAGCATTTATTCCGCGCCTGCTCCGACAGTAATGAGCCTGGCTCACTGGGTCACCTGCACGAACTCGCCATCTTTCACCTGAAAGATGTATATCTTCTGGGTCTTGAGGTCGCCGTTGGGGTTATACTGCACCTGGCCGATCAGCGTCTTGAAATCCAAGTTGCGGATGGCATCGGCCACCTTGCGACCGTCTAACGAGTTGGCGCGGCGCGCGCCTTCGGCCATGACCGCCAGTGCGCTGTAGCCCGCGGCGGAGTAAGTGCCGGGGTTGCGATATTCTACCGCCTGATATGCCTTCCACCAGGCTTCATCGGCCACCATTTTGGGGTCTGGGCTGATGGCGCTGACATAAGCGCCCTCGGCAGCCGGCCCCGATTCGTCTATGAAGGCGTAGAGGAAGCAGCCGTCGGAGCAGAAGAAGGGGACGTTCACGCCAGCCCTGCGCAATTCCGGCAGGAGGACGTAACCCTCGGTCTCGTATCCCGCCAGGAAGACGGCATCGGCATTGGCCGCCTGAATCTTCGCCACCGCCTCGGCCTGGGTGGGCGCGGCTTCTTTGATCTCAATGACGACGGCAGGTTCCAGGTTCAGTGCCTTGAGCGCGGCGAGCATCTGCTGGCGCAGGCCGCGGCCATAGTCGTTGTCCGCATGAACGATGGCGATGCGCTTCGCTTTCAGCGTCTCCACCAGGAAACGGGCCACAGCGGGAGCCTGGGCCGCATCGGTCGCGTTCACCCGGAAGAAGTTGCGATAGCCTTTTTCTGTGATGCTCACATCGCTGGCGGTAGGCGTGATAACGACGATAGGAAGGTCCTTATAGATCTCCATTGCCGCCGACGTCTGGCCGCTGTTGTAGTGGCCTACAACGCCCAGCACTCGTTCTCCCTTGGCGATGGCTTCTTTGATCTGCTCCGCGACCTGTACGGCGACGTCGGAATCGGCCTCATCGTCCACGCCGACCACTTTGATGCGGTAGCCCAGGAGCCCGCCCGCGCGATTGATCTGCTCCGCGGCCAGGCGCGCGCCACCGACGACGGTCTGTCCGCCTTCGGCCTGGAAACCGGAGAGAGGCGCAGCCACAAAGACGATGACATCGCCCTTCGTGGGCCGCGCCGGCCCGCCGCAGGCGGTGATAAACAAGGATAGGACTAGCGACAATAATGTGGCACGGTGCATAGATGTTCTTATCATTTTCATTCTCTATTCCTGGTCAGATCGTCCATGATCTCCCATGCGAGTTCCTGGAAGGTTGCCTTGGCATGGGCCGGATTAAACGGCACCAGCATGTTCACAGGCCAACGTTCTAACTCATCGGGAAAAGTGGTGCAACGGTTCAAAGCCACCGCAAACCAGTATAAGTCGAAGCCCGGATCCTTCTGGGCTGCCTGCGTCAGCAAGGGCTGCAGAGATTCCCTTTGCAGGATAAAGTACAAGTCGACAGCATCTCGTGGTTCAGCCCGTCCGTAGTAGGCGAGCAACTTATCCACTCGCAGGTCTTCATAGTCGTTGACAAAGACACCATCTAGGGAAAGCAGAGGCGGCCCTAACCTGAATGGGGAATCCAACATCAAGTCTACGCGCAGGCTGTCCTGACCCTGAGAAACCAAAAACTCTACATAAGTGGAAAAACGGCGTACTACGGATAGGACAAGTCGCGAATCCTTGCTCATTCTTTCAACTTGATAGGACATGGGTAACACTAGACCATCCACGCCCGTGAAGAAATCCAGGTCATACGACAGGCGGTGACCCAGATAATACTCCGCCAGCGCCGTTCCTCCGCTCAGGTAGAACTGCTCCTGATCAGGAACCTGCGAGAACAAGGACAAAAATCTCCGTTGCAGAGGGGTCAACAACCCGTGCCCACGAAGCGGGTTACTTCCTAGCATGACGAGTCCTCAGGTAACTGTGCCACAGTCGGTGCAGGTCGGGCGGAAGACCAAGCGAGTCCAGGTCACGTTCAACTTCAGTCAGGTCAAGCAGGCGAATGTCCTGTGCCCTGCCATGCAGCAGGATCTGACGCAATAACCAACGCCGCTGAAAGGGATCGGCGGTATCTATTCTATCTACACTCCACACAATGTATCGCGGCAACTCAGCAATTCCCCTGTTCATTCTATCTATCCCTCTCGCCTATACACCTCGTCCATGGCGCTGATCACGTCCTGCAACTGCGATACTTGCGCGGCGATATTCTGGCGCAAGGCTTGTGCGCGCGGGCTATCCACATCCTTCGCGCCGATGAGTTGTAGCTGCGAATAGACGGTGCCCATGGCCGAGAGAGATTGCTCCAGCAGGTAGTCGGCTCGCTGCATGGTGTTATCCAAGGTGTTCAGGCTGGCAAGTTGCTGCTGCTTGCTCGCGATCGTCGCCTGCAACTGTGCCCGCACTGCCGGATCATCCTCTACGCGCAGCCGCGCGGTCAGATTGGCGATGGATGGCTTCACCTCGTCCATATCTTTGCGAATGAGATCATCGGCCAGGTAAGCATCAAGCCGCTGGGCCAGCCGGAAGATGGTGGCGATCCAGTCGCCGATGCCGCGCGCCGTCTCGTGCATGTGAGTGCGCAACGGCCCTTCGCGCGCCCCCTGCACGGTGGCCTCTATGCGGCGTTGGTATTCCAGAGCCCTCTCCACTTTCTCGCGCACCGCCTTGTTGCGGATGGCGCGCGGGTTGAACTCCTCGCGGAAGAGCGCACTTACCACCCGCTCGTTAGTTGCCGCATCGGTCAGGCTGGTTACGACAATGAGGATTTCCGCCACCGCGCCCAAGGCCAACCAGCCCCATACAGGCCAGAAAGCAAAGGGCCGGGGGATGAAAAAGGTGAGAAGTATGACGCCCGCGATGACGATGGCGCTCTCCGGACGGAAGAGGGCGTTCTCAATGATGGCCCTACGGGCTCGGCGCTCAATGTTTGCCCGAATGGATGTCTCAGGCATGGGAGCCTGCCTTGTTGATCATGCTCAAACTGAGTCGGAAGCGGTTATTCTGCGAACATTTCCGCGAGGACGGCGAGGACCGACTTCTGCGCCGACGTGCTCACGCGTCCAAGGCGTTTTACGAGCCTTGCTTTATCAACGGCTCGCAGTTGATCCAGAACGATCTGGCCGTCTTTGCCCTGAAACGAGCAAGGCACGCGCGTAGGGTAGGCCCGGCCCTGGGTTGTCATGGGTGCGACAATCACCGTCGCGATATGTCGGTTCATCTCATCAGGCGAGACGACGACGCATGGCCGCGTTTTCTGAATCTCGCTACCTACCGTCGGATCCAGGCTGACCAGGTAAACATCAAATCGCCTGACTACCATTCCCACTCGCGCGCGTCCCAGTCTGTGAGAGCGGCATCACCAAGGAAGAGGCGGTCATCGCCCTGTTCGGCCATAGCGCGAAACTGCTCATCCCAGGTGGAACGCGGGCGCCCAACAGGACGGATCATCAAATGATCCCGCTGCACCAAGATCTCCACTTCTGTGCCCAGCCCTGCCTGGTCCAATAGCAACTTGGGAATACGAATGCCGCGCGAGTTACCGATTCGAATGATATGGGTCCTTACTACGTTCATGGTTCTCCCTCATAGTCTTGTAATTACATTGTATGCACGCCCGAGGGATAAGTCAAATCGCGACCCTACCATGACGCTGCGCGAAGTTTTGAGCAGCGTTCACACAGCGATCGGAAGGCCCCCGCCGTCGCCGCTTAGAAATACGTTGACAGTATCTTATACAACTGTCGGATCGTCTCCAAATCGCCGCGACGCACCTGGCCGTTGGTCGCGTCCGCCAAGGATTGCAAGACGTTCATGTCCGCATCCTTGCCGAAGGCGATGGCGAAGACCACCACCGGCACGCCCGACCGGTTTCCCTGCTGCATCTCGCGCGTCAATTGGCGCAGGCTCACGCTGGAGGCGTTCTCGCGCCCATCCGTCAACGCGACGATGGCGTTGATGCGCTCGCGGTCGTTCCTCTGTTGCAAACGCACATAGGCCGCGCGCACGCCGTCCAACAGGGCCGTGTCGCCTCCGGCCTGCAACCCGGCCACCGCTCGCTCCAACTTGTCGCGATTGTTGCCCAGCGTGTCCAGCGGGATGATATTGTTCACTTGGCTGGAGAACTCCACCATCCCGACCGCATCTGCATCGCCCTTGATCTGATCCAGGAAGACGCGCAACGCCTCGCGCACCGCCTCTATCTTCTCGCCCCGCATGGAACCGGACGTATCCACCACCAGATAGACGTTGGTGCGTCGCTTGGTGTACCACCAGACGTTTTGCACCACCTCCACCACGTCGGGCGTGGGGATTTGCAGCGTCGTCTGCGGCTGCGCCGGGTCCACGCCGTTGGCTACGGTCAAGGGTGAATCGGGGCCGGTCAGCGACAGGTTAAGGTCGGCGGGGCGGTAGCCTGCCTGCAACACCATCTTCTGGGCCGTCGCGCTCATCAGGAACTCGCGGAATTTTTGGAAGGCGAGCCGCTGGTTGGCCGTCAGGTCGGGCCGCTCCAACAGCACCAGCGGGTGATCCAGCCAGAGCGTCCCTTCTTGCGGGTAAATGGCGACGATGCGTTCTTGCGGCTTCGCCTGGTTGAACTGGACAACCAGTTGCTCCGGCAAGATGAAAGCATCCAGGAAGTTGCGCCCTTCGGAGCGCGCCCGTTCAATGATCGCCAGTTCGCCTTCGCCGTAGAAGCGCACGGTGCGCTCAATGGCGGCCACGTAGTCCAGCGTCTTTTGGGCAGTGGCATCTTCTTTCGTCAGGCCTCGGGTCTTGCCTGCGCCCGCGTAGAATTCGGCCAGAGTCGCCAACATCCCGCTGGCGGAGGTCGTCGCCGCGTGGTTCCATTTAAAATTTGGGTCTGTCTGCGCCTTGCTCAGGAGGTCGTTCCAGCCGACCGGCTTATCGGGCCAGCCCAGGGAGCGCGCCACCGACTCCCAAGCGGCGATGACGACCGGCGTGACCGCGTAGCGATGGGTTGAGCCGACCAATCCCGCCTCGCTGCCCGTTTTGTCGCGCCAGGCACGATCCAGAGAATCAAGCCATAGCGACGAGTCGGGGCTGATGGCTTGCAGCGTGTCGCTCATGACCGCTTCGGCCAGCATCGTCTCCACGTCGCGTTGCACTGCCTCTACCCGCAAGGTCTCACCGCGAGAGCCTTGTGGCCGGGTGTCGTTGAAGGCTTTGACCAGGGCGGTGAAGAGGGGCCCTTTCTCCGGTGTGTAGGCAACAACCAGGGTGGTGGGGCCGGGGCGGACGGTTGCCGTTGTTGCAGACTCGCGCCCGCGCCCCATCATCGCGGCCAGGATGATGGCTCCCACGCAGAGGAAGACCCCCGCCACCGAGCCGAAAACGATGAGCGCGAGGGTGGTGGTGCTCAGCGGACGAGAGGCCCGACTCCTGCGTTTCGTTCTGCTGTATCTGGTCATGGCTATACCCGCCTATCGCTTCACCACGTTCAGGTCAAACCAGCGCAGGAGCGCCAGCAACACGTCACGGTCTGGCGAGCGCATGGCCGTAGTGCGCGGCACAACGGCCACCACACCTTGTTTCTCCCAACGGGCAAAGAGGCTATCGCCCTCCATCACGCTGACATCTGGGTTGACCGGACGCAGGCCGCGTGCCAGGGCTTGCCTCTGCACATTTGCCGACAGGAGATACTTTTGAAACTCCAGCGCGCCGTTCTTCTCCAACGCAGAGGTCTCCGGCCCCACCCACACGCTGAACGGGAAATCAAACCAGGTGACGTATTTGGGATAGAGAATGACCAGCGGATCGGCCCAGCGCGTCACGATGCCCTGCATGTTGGTCAGGAGGTCGCTCTCCAACAATTGCCCGCCGTCGCCCACGGAATAGCCGAAGAGGGCAAAATCCTCGGCGGTGTAGGCGCTGGCTCCGCTCACGTCGGTCACCGCGCCCATCAGCTCACCGAGCCACTTCTGGAACTGGGGATTCGTCACGTCGGCGGTGCTGATGGTGGTGCGATCATAGAACTCGCCCGCGGCGGCGATCATCGCCGCCAGGCCGCCCGCGTTCTTGCGCGGATTGGGTACAACCAACTTGAAATAGCCCCATGCCGCGTCGCCGCCCAATTCCGGCCAGCCACCTTTGGCAATGGCCGCGTCGTGGATCGTCTGCCAATCCATGTTGCCGTACTTTTTCTTCAGCACGTCGGCCCGGCTCTGATAGATGCCCCAGACGAAAAGGGAGATAGCGACAGGCCGCGCGCGATACTCGCCGTCGGTCAGGAAAACATCGCGCCCCAGACGCTCCTTGTACGAGGCGTTCGCCAATTCTACCAGGTAGCGGCTATCCGGGATCCAGGCGGTAGGGAATTGGGCAAGTTTATTTTTCTCGGCAGCCGTCAGCTCGTCGGGGGTGCGGTCGCCCAGGACGCCGAACTCGTCCCGATCCCACTTGCCCAGCGCGGTGAGCCCATCCATGGCGATGACCTCCACGCGGATCGGTTGGCCCGACAGTTTATGCTCCTCGGCATTGAACTGGCGGGCAGCTTCCCGCACCCAGGGCTCTATGGGAAGCGCGGTCAGAACGCGCACCTCAATAGGGCCGCGGGCGACCGGCGCCAGGGGCTGCGGGCCGGGATTGAGGGCGCGCACGACCAACGAAACGCCCACGATACCCACAGCAACGAGCACAATAACAATGAACACGAGGCGAGTACGGTTCATAGTGAAGTCTTTCTAGCGAACGGCGAAAGGCTGATACGGATTTCCAGTGCAGTATATAGGCATCGGCAGACCTTGTCAAAGAAGTCACAAAGAGGGGCAGGACCGCCGGACGGGAGACCGTCCAGGCGAGAGCCTGCCCCCAACATCACCCACGGGCTGCTTCTCCTGATCGCGTGGCGCCACCACGCGACGGCCCGCCGCGGCTATCTTACTTCAGCCCCAGTCTGGCCTTGCGCGCGCTCAACTGCGCATCTATCTCTCGCCGCTCCAGCACTTCGTCCATCTGCTTATCCAGCCTTGTCGCCATCATTTCGCTGGCGGCGCTGGCCTTGTCCAGCCGGGCACGGATAGATTCGGCGATTCGGGCCACGTCGGCGTCGCCGGAGCCGGCCAGGTCATCCAGAGAGCGAATGGTCTTGGCGGTGATCTCCTTTGACTGGGCCAGCTCCAGAAGCGCCTGTGCCTCGTCGCGCTCTTGCTTGATGGTCGTCAGTTTAGCTTCCAGTTTCAGCTTGGCGTCCATCAATTTCTGGTATTCGTTCTGCTGCCGCTCATATTGTTCCTTGTACGATTCGGCCAGACGCATGGTGGAGTTGTATTTGGCCTGGGCCGCGGCGGCCAGTTCTTCCTTGCCCTCGCTCAGGAAAATGTCAATGTTGCGGTCTAGTTCAGCGGCGGCCTTAGCATACTCGTCGTACTTACGCTTGAGGGTCTTCACCTGGCCGCCCACCGTCGCGGCGGCATCGGTCAGGCTATCCAGGTTGTTCTCCACGTCGCGAATGTACTGGTCAATGACGGCCAGCGAGTTGGCTTTGAGTGCCGCATCTATCAGGGCGTGCAGGTTAGCCGAGATAAGGGTTGAGACTTTTTCTAACAGGGATGCCATCGCAAGTCCTCCTCCGGACTTCAGGATTTAGGGGGACAGCCTGTGCCGTCCGTTTCCACATCACACTTGTATCTTACTACACCCTGCCGCCGGCCGCATGACGCGAGCCAGACAGGATGCTGACAGAGAAGAAGCGCTATAGATACACTCCCTAACCTCTCTTCTCTCCCCGCTTCGGGGAGAGAAGGGGGAAGGGGGTTGAGAGAGGTGCAACCTTCACTCAGCCACTCACTAACTTATACCCCCGCCCGCGAATGGTCAAGAGATATTTGGGGTTGGTGGGGTCTGCCTCAATCTTTTGGCGCAGACGGCTCACCAGCTTTTCAATGCGCGCATCGTCCACTTCGTCAATGTAATCCTCGCCCCATACCGCCTGCACCACCTGGTACTTGTCGCAAATCTTGCCCAGATGGCCGTATAGCAAGAGGAGAAGCTTATATTCCAGGTTGGTCAGAGTGGGAATAGGACGGCCATCCACGGTGGCTTCGCCCGCTTCCACGTCCACCTGTACGCCGGCAGGTTTTGCCCTTCTCACGATCCGCTGGCGGCTCACAAAATCGGCAAATAGGTTAGAGAAGAGCCGCGGCCCTTCCGTGTCGTCGGTGCTCAGCAAGACATGTTTCTGATGTAGAGAGCGGAGAGCATCCGGATCGGGTGACGCGCCGGATGTTAACAAGGTGAGCAAGGCATCCTGCTCTTCATCCGTCAGGTCAAGCCATATTTTACGACATTCGGCCTGCGCCGGCCCGCCGCGTGCCAATTCTTCCGCTACTTGGCGGTGGATGAGGGCGTCCTGGCTGGGCGTGCGTTCCGGCTCGCCGGTAACTTCGCCGAGGGCGCGGCAAACGGTATCCAGAAGTCCCGGATGACCTCCCGCGCGCTCCATGACAAAGGCGATGTCGGCCTCGTCAAAGGTGACGCCCTCTTGCAAGGCGAATCGCTTGATAAACTGGCGGGCGTCCGCCTCGGTCAGAGGGCCCAGATACCAGGTGTGGTGCGCGAGGAGCTCCACGAATTCGCCCACTTCTTTATCGCTACGGATTCGCCCCGGATGGCGGTTGGTGGCGATCATGTAACTGAGGCGATGGGGATATTGGTCTTTCAGGGCGCGCAGATTCAGAAACACGCGCCGGTCAATGGTCGCCAGCGGCTCATCAAACTCGTCAAAGATCAGCACGAGCCGCCATCGCGCGTCCTCGCTGATGGCCGTCATCGCCTGGTTAAAACCCAAGGGCACGTCAAACGAGCTGGTCGGGTGGAGCAGCCGCGCGTAGGCCGCGCGCAGTTGGGCGGCGACCGTTTCCGAGGCAGGACCGTTGGGGCCCGTCAGGTTATCCAGCAGGCAGCGCAGGGCTAATTCATAGAAACCCTGCTCCGTCATCTCCAGAATGCGGTTGCAATCCACATAGACCAGGGCAAAATCGCGAGGGGCCGCGCCCCAATGAATCTCTTGCACCACCGGATCGCAGAGCATGCGCAGGAGGCTTGTCTTGCCCATGTTGCTGATGCCGACCAGCGCGGCACATTGGAGGTTGCCTGCGCAAGTCAGAAGGTAGTGTGCGTCGGCATAGCGGAGATGGTGTTCTTCGTCCATCGTAGCCTTTGGGTAAATCGCTCTCTTAGGTGGCCGGTGCGTCGGGCACACTCGCCTGCGGGACGGTGAAGAAGAAGGTGCTCCCTTTTCCCTCCACGCTTTCCACACCGACCGTGCCGCCATGGGCTTCAATGATGCGTTTGACGATGGCAAGGCCGAGGCCCGCGCCGCCGAAACGCCGCGTGCTGGTCCCATCCACCTGATAGAAACGCTCCCAGATTCTGTCCAGGTGGCTGGCCGGTATGCCGATACCCTGGTCCGCCACCTCGGCCCGCACGAAGCCATCGGCGCAGCGCAGCCGCACCGTGATGGTCCCTCCTGCATTGCTGAACTTGATGGCGTTCCCCAACAAGTTATCAAAAACCTGGTAGATGCGTTGGGGGTCGGCCTGTACCAGGGGCAGGTCATCGGGCACATCCAGGACTATCTTCAGGCCTGCTTCCTTTGCCGTCACCTCGGCGCCGCGCACCGACAGACGGGCAATCTCGGCCAGCGATGTTGTCATCAGTTCCAGCTCGGCCATCTCTGCCCGTTTGAGCGAGATGATGTCGCCCACCAGGCGAATGATCCCCTCCGTGCGATTGGCGACGATCTGTAGTGACTCTCGTTGCTCGTCGGTGATGGGTCCCAACATGCCTTCCAGCATCAAATCCACGTAACTGCGGATGAAGGTCAGCGGTGTGCGCAGCTCATGAGAGATATTCTGCACGAACTCATCTTTCATCCGGTCCAGTTTTTTCAGTTCGGAGTACGCCTGTTCCAGCCGCTCTGCCCGCTCTCGCAGCGTTTCATACAAACGCGCGTTCTCCAGGGCGATGGCCGTTTGATGGGCAAAGGCCGTTACCGCAGGCATGTCGCGCTCTGTCAGGAGGGGCGAAATGACGGCCAACAGGCCGATGGCGCGGCCCTTGACGACCAAGGGGGCCACGATGCTCCGATGAAGGTTCAGAAGGCGCAAGAAACGTCGCGCGATCTCCTGTTGCTCACCCTCAGGCAAAACTTGCAGAACGACCTCCTCCAGGTCTTCAACGCAGAGGGTGCGCAGCTCTTGTAAGATGGGCGACAGGGGCTGGGGGTCCAAAACAGGCAAAGAAACCGGCTGGCCGTGTTCATCTATGAAGGCCCTCAGCATCTCTTCGTTGAGAGCAGGGATGTGGTTGATGGTTATCTTCTGACCCGTCTCGTCCCAGAGGGCGATAATGGTCTGGTATCCTAAGCGTGCCAGTTCGTGAGACACTGCTCTATAGACGCCCGCCGAATCTTGTGCCTGCTGAACCGCCATGGCCGCGGCGTTCAGCGCGTGCAAGGTTCCCTCCGCCCGTTTGCGCTCGGTGATGTCTATGCCTGTAGCGATCACGTATTGGACGGCGCCGTCTGCGTCGGTAATGGCGGTGTTGGCCCAGGCGATCCGCCGCCGTCTCCCGTCCTTTGTCATCCAGTAGTTCTCATGCTCGGACGGGAACCGCCCTGACCTCAGGTCGGCAAAAACGGCCTTGACATCTTCTTTCTCTTCGGGAGCGAGAAGGAAATCCCAGATCTCTCTGCCCATCACTTCATCGGCTGTGTAGCCGGTGGTTTGCTCGCAGGCCCGATTGAAACGGACGATTCTGCCTTCCCGATCTAAAACGACCACCAAAGCGCCGGCCGTATCCAGAACGGCGGCGATGAAGTTGCGCTCCTCGCGCAGCGCCTCCTCCGCCCGTTTGCGCCCGGTGATGTCGGTGAAGGCCGAGAGGACACCCGCGTACCTTCCCTGCTCAAAGAGCGGCGTCGCACTGACAATGACCGGCACCAAGCTCCCATCGCGCCGCAGCAGATTCGTCTCATATTGGCTTTTGACACCGAAGGGTCGCCGTTGCAATTGGGCGCTCACGGCCTCCACTTCTGCCGAGGACACCAATGCCGTCCAATGCAGGCCCACGATTTGACCCCGGTCATAACCCAGCATCTCCTCTATCTTGGGGTTGGCAAAGATAATGAAACCCTGGGCATCCTCTATCAGGATACCTTCCTCCATCCCCTGAACGATGCGCTCGTTGAACTCCTTGAGGCGGCGTATCTCGGCCTCGGCCTCCTTACGCGCCGTAACATCCTGAAAGGTGCCTTGGATGGCAGGCCGTCCCTGATATTGGACGACGTTCCCCAACGCTTCTATATCTATCCGGCGACCGTCCTTGCGCATTCCCTTAAACTCGTAATGGACAAAGGGCACTTCCCCGCTCAGCCGCCGGCGTATCTGCTCCTCCACCAACGGCCGGTCCTCCGGCGCCGTCACATCCAGAGGCCCCAATCGGTCTATCAATTCTTCCGCCGTGTATCCGAATGTCTGACAAGCCTTCGGATTGGCGAATCTGATCAGGTTATCCTGAAGTATGTAAACGCCCACCAAGGCGTGATCCACCAGCCCGCGATACTTGGCTTCGGAGGCACGCAGTTCCTCCACCAGGCGGGCGTTGTGGACGGCGATCGCGGCCTGGTCCGATAGAAGTTCCAGGACGCGCACTTCCTGTTCGGCGAAGGTATGGGGCCACACAAAGGCCACGGTAATAACGCCCACGACGCGATGGGCATACTTCAAAGGGAGGCCCGCGATGGCCTTTACGCCCCAGGCACGCGCCTGCGGGTCGGCGTAGATGGGATGGCTGGCAGCGTCGTTGATGATGATAGGAGATCCTTGCCGCGCGACGGTGGCGGTGAGGCCGTGGGGACGCGGTGTATAAGTGATGGGCTGGCGGCTACCGTCCCACCAGTAAGCAGCGCCAAAGGTCAGGGTATCGGTCTCCGCATCGTAAAGGTAAATGTGAGAGTCGGTTGCGCCGGTGAGGCGCACGGCGCTCTGCACAATGACTTCCAACACCTCTGGCAGATTCAGGGTGGAGGTTATACGTAAGCTCACCTCGCGCAGAATCTGCCAGACATCCGCCTCCGGAGGCCCCGATTCTCCAGGGGGGTGGCGGCCTCCGTTACTGAGGGCACGGGGAACGCCTTGCATAGGAGACAGGAGTTGTTCTTGATCCTCGTCCATACGCAGTCAACTAGCGGCGATGCCGTTGTTTGTGTCTGGGGTTAGCCCCTGTCTTGACCGGTTGCGGGGTGCCCGCTGCCGTCGGCTGCGAGGCACCTGCCTGTGTGCCGCGATCCGTTTGCATGTGGCAATGCTTATATTTCTTGCCGCTCCCACACCAGCAAGGATCGTTACGGCCTAAGGGCGTTGCCGCGCCGGCGGCGCCGGAGGGCGAGGCAGTTTTGCGAGCAGGTGCGGAGCGAGGCGCGGCCTGTTGGCCGTCACGATTGGTGCGCATCACGGGCGGCGTCGGGCGCACCGGTTGGCGTTGTACCGATGTATGGAAGATGCTGTGCACGATGTCGCTCTGGATGGCTACCAGGAGTTGTTGATACATCTCGTGGGCTTCGCGCTTATAGGCGACTAAGGGGTCCTGCTGGCCGTAGGCGCGCAGGCCGATGCCCTCCCGCAGGCTATCCAGGTCGGTCAGGTGGCGCACCCAACGGGAATCCACGGCCCGCAGCATCACCAGCCGCTCGGCCTGGCGCATCAGTTCGGGCCCTAACTCCGCCTCTTTAGCAGCATAGGCTTGCTCGGCCAGGGCCAGGAGGTCCTTTTCTATCTCTGCCGCGTTCATCGTGGCCCAGCGCGCCGCGGCATTGACCGGCACGGGCATGATGGCTCCCACAGCCGCTGCCAGGCCCTTCAAATCCCAATCTTCTCTATACGCGCTGCCGGCGAAGGTCTGCACCAGGTTTTTCAATTCTCGCCCCGTCATCTCCAGGATGATCGGCTTCAGCGTGGGCTCGCGCAGGATGCGGCGGCGCTGCTCGTAAATCACCTCGCGCTGTTTGTTGACGACGTTATCGTATTCCAAGACGTGCTTACGGAGATCAAAGTTGTAGCCTTCTACCTTGATCTGCGCGTTCTCTATTGCCTTGCTGACCAGGTTGTGCTCAATGGGAACGTCTTCCTCCACGCCCAGGCGTTCCATCAGACGGGCGACGCTCTCGCCGCCGAAACGGCGCATCAGGTCATCTCCCAACGACAGGTAGAAACGAGAGGAGCCGGGATCACCCTGGCGCCCCGCGCGGCCACGCAACTGGTTGTCAATGCGCCGCGCTTCATGACGTTCGGTGCCCAGGATGTGCAGGCCGCCTAAGGCAACAACCTTTTCACGATCGCGGCGGCACATCTCTGCCGTCTCGGCTATCACCTGCGCCCATCGCTCGGGGTATTTCTTGGTGGGGTCTTCGCCGCGCGCGGCCATGAGGAGCGCATCGCTCCACGCATCTTGCGGGATGAGGGTTAAATCTACCCCCTCTTTCCGCAGTCTATCGCGCGCCAGGCCCTCCGGATTGCCGCCTAGGAGGATATCCACGCCGCGGCCGGCCATGTTCGTGGCGATGGTGACGGTGCCGGAGCGCCCGGCCTGGGCGATGATCCCTGCCTCCTTCTCGTGTTGCTTCGCGTTCAAGACCTGATGCGGGATGCCGCGTCGCTCCAACAGGCCGGAGAGATATTCGGAAGTCTCAATGGCGATGGTGCCCACCAGCACCGGACGCCCCTGCCGGTATAGTTCCTCTATCTCTCGCACGACCGCGCGGAACTTGGATTCGGGCGACTTATAGACCTGGTCGGGATAATCCTGGCGAATCATCGGCTTGTGGGTGGGGATGACAACCACTTCCAAGTTGTAAATCTTGCCGAACTCCTCCGCCTCGGTGGCAGCCGTGCCCGTCATGCCGGCCAGTTTATGGTACATGCGGAAGTAGTTCTGAAAGGTGATGGTCGCCAGCGTCAAACTCTCCCGCTGGATACGCACGCCCTCTTTTGCCTCAATAGCCTGGTGCAGCCCCTCGGAATAGCGGCGGCCATACATGAGGCGACCGGTGAACTCATCTACGATGATGACCTCGCCATCTTTGACGATGTAATCGCGGTCCCTTTTGTAAAGAGCGTGGGCGCGCAGGGCGTTATCCAGGTATGGCGTCAGGTCAAAGTGCTCCGGCGAGTAGAGATTGTTGATGCCCAACCACGATTCAATCTTGGCGATGCCCGCCTCGGTGAGGGTGGCGACCCGCATCTTCTCATCCACCACGTAGTCTTCCTCGGGGCGAAGGCGGGGCACCAGGCGGGCAAAGGTCTGGTAGTAGTCGGACGATTCCTCGGACTGGCCGGAGATGATGAGGGGCGTGCGGGCTTCATCTATGAGGACGTTGTCCACCTCGTCCACGATGGCGTAGTGCAGTTCGCGCTGTACCTGCTGCGAGAGGTCCCACACCATGTTATCCCGCAGGTAGTCAAAGCCGAATTCGTTGTTCGTCCCGTAGGTGATGTCCGCAGCGTAGGCTTCGCGGCGGGGAATAGGGCGCAGGCGTTGATAGCGATCGTCGCTAGCCCGGTAATCTGGATCGTACAGGAAGGAACCCAGATCGGGGTTGGCCGCAGCGGATTGAATGACCCCTACTTTCAGCCCTAAAAGATGATAGATAGGGCCCATCCATTGAACATCGCGCTTGGCCAGGTAGTCGTTGACGGTGACGACATGGACGCCGCGTCCGACCAGAGCGTTCAGATAGACGGGAAGCGTGGCGACGAGGGTCTTGCCTTCGCCCGTTTTCATCTCGGCGACTTTGCCCTGATGCAACACGATGCCGCCGATCAGTTGCACGTCGTAATGCCGCAGGCCGATGGTGCGGCGCGCGGCCTCGCGCACGGCGGCGAAGGCAGAGGGTAGGATCTCTTCCAGTTCTGCCTCTTCAGCAGCGCGCAACTCTTTTTCTGCCTGTTCCAGGGCGCGGCGCAGGTCTTGCTGCCGCTCCGGATCCGTCTCTGCCTCCCACTCCCGGTGGATCTCATCTCGCCTGGCGCGCAGGGCCGCCGTCGCCTCCCGGATTTGAGCCTTAAATTCCTCCGTCAGGGCCCGCAACCCATCATCGGAGCGGGCCTTCATTTCCGGTTCTAACTCGTTGATCTCATCTACCAATGGCCGGAGACGCTTTATTTGTTTTTCGTTCGGATCTCCCAGAACCTTCGTGAGCACATTTTTGAACATGACACGATTATACCACATTTCCCCCCGATAACCAATGGGATTTGTGGCCAGCGGTTGCGTGAGTGCGATTGACGTTTCCCCGCCTGCGTGCTATACTCATTCCGCCACTAAACGCTCAAAGGAGAGACGTTTATGCCCCAAAAGATGCAAGCCGTTGTGAAATCGCAGGCAGCCCCCGGCCTGGAATTGGCCGAGTTAGACGTCCCCACCGTTGGCCCCCACGATGTCCTGATCCGCGTGACCGCTACTTCCATCTGCGGCACCGACGTCCACATCTACGATTGGGATGCCTGGGCACAATCGCGCATCAAACCGCCTCTTATCTTGGGTCACGAGTTTGCCGGAGAGATCGTAGAAATCGGAGAGGAAGCAGATACCGAGCCCTATCGGGCCGCAGGCATCCGCCTCGGCGCGTTCGTTTCCGCCGAAGGTCACATCGTAGATAACACCTGCTTCCAGTGCCGCACCGGCAACAAACATATCTGCCGGAATGTCGCCGTCCTGGGCGTTGACCGGCCCGGCACTTTCGCCGAATACGTTGCCGTCCCTGCCGACAACGTCTGGCCTAATCCGCCTGACCTCTCGCCGGAGATCGCCTCCTTGCAGGACCCCCTGGGCAATGCCGTCCATGCGGCCCTGGCCCAAGAGATCATCGGTAAAACGGTGCTCATCACCGGCTGCGGGCCCATCGGCCTGATGGCGATTCCTGTGTGTCTGGCTGCGGGCGCGGCTGCCGTCTATGCCACCGACATCCGGCCCCCGCGCCTGGAACTGGCACGGCGGTTGCGGGCCACGCGGGCAATGAACCCCCAAGAAGAGGACGTGCACGGCATCATCATGGAAGCGACGCGAGGGGAAGGGGTGGATGTTCTCCTGGAGATGTCGGGGAGCAAGGAAGCGATGGAGCAAGGCTTCAGTCTTCTGAAGAACGGTGGTGCTGCCGCACTCCTGGGCTTGCCAAGCCGTCCGCTGGAGTTTGATTGGGCGGGCCATGTGATCTTTAAGGGTGTAACGGTGCGCGGTATCTACGGGCGGCGCATCTGGCAGACGTGGTATCAGATGCGCGAGTTGCTGGCCTCAGGCCGCTTAGACCTGCGCCCTTTGATCACGCACCGCCTGAAACTGCGCGAGTTTGAGGAGGGGTTTACCCTGTTGAAAGCGCGCGACAAAGTGGTGGGCAAGGTCGTGATGTATCCGTGAGTCTCTCGCCTTCCCTCTCTCCCCCTCCCTCATCTCTTACGGCGAGGACGCCCATGGGATTTATGCCATACCCCGACAGAGGCAACAAAGGAGATGGTTATACATGACCACGATCACAACCTCCAAGACCGCCTGGATACAGCAAGAACTGGCAACCCTCAAGGAACAGGGCCTCTACAACACCATCCGCACCATCGGCTCGGCTCAGGGGGCCTGGCTGGTGGTAGATGGAAAACGGGTGCTTAACTTCTGCTCCAACAACTATCTGGGCCTGGCCGATCACCCCGCGCTGAAGGCCGCCGCGCAGCAGGCCATTGCCGACTTCGGCGTCGGCCCTGCCGCCGTGCGCTCCATCGCGGGCACGCTCACCCTTCACCTGCAATTGGAGGAACGACTGGCGCGCTTCAAGGGTGTGGAGGCGACCATCGCTTTTCAATCGGGCTTCAACGCCAACGTCGCGGTCATCCCCGCGCTGGTGGGCAAGGAGGACGTCATCTTTTCCGATGAATTGAACCACGCCAGCATCATAGATGGCTGCCGTCTCTCAGGAGCAAAGATCGTGCGCTATGCCCACAACGACGCCGCGGCTTTGGAGCGGGCCATCCAGAACGAGGCGGGGTATCGCCGCGCGCTCATCATCAGCGATGGCGTCTTCTCTATGGATGGCGATATTGCGCCGCTCCCCGCGTTGGTGGAAGTGGCCGATCGCCATGGCATTCCCCTCATGGTGGACGACGCGCACGGCGAGGGGGTGCTGGGCCGGGGCGGGCGCGGCATTGTGGATCATTTCGGCCTGCACGGGCGGGTGGATGTGGAGGTTGGCACCCTCTCCAAAGCCTTCGGCGTCGTGGGGGGCTACGTGGCCGGGCGCAAGGAGATCGTGGATTGGCTCAGGCAGCGGGGACGCCCCTTCCTGTTCTCCAGCGCGGTGCCCGCCGCCGATACTGCGGCCTGTCTGGCCGCGGTGGATTTGCTGGAGGCCTCCACAGAACTGGTGGACCGCCTGTGGGAGAACGCGCGCTTCTTCCAATCTGAGATGCGCCGCCTCGGCTTTGACACGGGGCGCACCGCCACGCCCATCACGCCGGTCATGTTGGGGGAAGCCCCCTTGGCTCAGGAGTTCTCCCGATGGCTCTTTGAGAAGAGCGTTTTTGCCATGGCGATCGGTTACCCCACCGTGCCCAGGGGGAAGGCACGCATCCGGGTGATGATCTCCGCGGCCCACACGCGCGAAGACCTGGAAAAGGGGCTGGAGGCGTTCGCCGCCGTGGGAAGGGAATTGGGAGTGATCGGGAGTAGATAGACGTTCGCCAACTTTTGATAGAGGCGATCCGCCGCTTCAAAGAGGCGATGGAGAACGCTGGCTGGCATTGATTTTGGCTAAAAACTCCCCGCTTGTGGAACCCTATACTCTCTCGCGGCCTGCACCAGCGCGTGCAAATTCTCCAACGGCGTCCCTGGCGCAAGGCCATGCCCATCTTGCAGGACGTAGCCGCCATAGGGGGCCAAGATACTCAGATAGCGAAAACACTCCTTGCGAATCTTCTCCTGCGAACCTTTCCAGAGGAGAATCGGATCGGGTCCGCCGGTCATATAGGCCTTGCCGCCTAGCCACTTCGCCAGCAGTTCAGGGCTGGTCACCGCACCGAAGCCGTTCAGTTGAGTGATCTTCATCTCATCGGCGAGGATGGGAAGCAAATGATCTATCTTGCCGCACATGTGCAACCCCCGCTCGCCGGAGAAAGCCTCGTAACACTCCAGATAGTAGGGGAGCACAAACTCGCGGAAGAGTTGGGCATTTAACATCTCGGCAGCATCGGCCCCCAGGAAGAGGTCCTTGTGCGGCGCGCCGGTAAGATTGCGGACGTAGCGTTGCCAGTTGAGAAAGGCGGTGGTAACGATGCGCATCAGCCGGTGCACCAGCGCGGGTGCATCATACATCCACAGGAACAGGTTGGTTCCGGCCACCGCGTAGGCTTCGGGAAAGGGCCCGCTGAACGCGCCCAAGCCGACGTGAACCTCTAATGGCGCGCCGTTGAGGATGACCTCGTACTCCGCAGCCATTTCCTTCATGGCGTAGTACCAGGCGAGCTTCCTGCCATTATGGTTGGCGGTGACCTCGGGCACTTCCAGTCGCTCAATGTCTTCCGGCTTCTCCAGGAACGGTTGCGCCACCACACTGCCATCCGGACTGATGCGTATGCCTACCGGGAAGTTGGTTCCCCGCAACGTATCCAGATCGGGCGATACGGTGACGCGCCGGAAGTCCAGCACTCGGTCATCATGCAGGTTCTCCACGATCCATTTATAGTTGAGGATCTGTTGTTCCAGCTGCGTGCGTGGGTTCTCAAAGTAGTCGCCCAGTTTCTGGCCGCGCGCCCACAGGAGATAACGCAGGTGTAGAGAGACGATGGCCGGAACCCGATCCGTAGGCTGGCGCCGCATACAGGCTTGAAGCCGCTGTCGATTTTCCTCGTTTTGCTCTAGCCGCCAGGGTGGGCAGCAAATCTTGATCTGCTTTCGCAACGGCAATGCTCCTTCAACTCATCCTCTTCGGGGCCCGTATCCTACCCGTTCACCGCATCCAGCATCGCCACGATGTTCTCCGGCGGCACATCGGCCATGATGTTGTGAATCTGCTGAAAGACGTAGCCGCCACCCGGGGCCAGGATTCTCATCCGATGGCGCACGTCTGCGGCCACTTCCTCAGGTTTCCCACGAGGCAGAAGCCTTTGCGTGTCGCAACCGCCTCCCCACAGGCAGAGGTCTTTGCCGAACTCGCGCTTGAGCCGCTCCGGTTCCATATCGCGCGCGCTGGTTTGTACCGGTTGCACGATGTCCAGCCCGGCCTCAATGAGCCCCGGCAGCAGCCGGTAGATGCTGCCGCACGAATGGAGCATCACCTTCACGTCGGCCAGTTGCTTGGCGCGGGTCCACATCATCTTGTAACGAGGCTGGAAGTACTCCTGGAACATGCGCGGCGAGATCTGGGGACCAACCTGCGTCCCCAGGTCGTCGCCAAAGAGGATGATGTCAATGTACGGCCCAACCGCGTTCAGGAACTTCTCCAGGTTCTTCAGGTGCTCCTCCACCAGCCTATCCAGAAAACGATGCGCCCGCGCCGGGTTCTCTGCCAATAGGAGCAGGAAGCGTTCCATGCCGAAGAGGAATTGCCCGTTTTCCAGCAAGTTCCCGCCGAACAGGCCAATGATGGCTCTGTCGGTGGATTCGCGCAAGGCTCTGGCGCCGGCGGCCAGCTTGCACAGACCTTCATCGTCGTAGCCGATGGGAGCGGGCGGCGATCCCATGACCGACCACTGGACCTTCTGAAAGGGTGTAGATAGATCGGCGAAAGTCTCGTCCTGGCTGTCGGCCAGGGGCCAGTAGGTCTGTTCAAAGTAGAGGGAACCGGCCTTCTGAATGGAGATCAGGGTGCCGTCTTCGTGATAGATGTGCCAATGGCCGTTCACCCGCACCGGATGGATGAAGGCAGGTATCTTGCAGGGAGTGCCATCGGGGAGAACCCAATCTTGCCAGTCCGTCGGCTGCAAGGCGAACCCGCGCCCCATCTCAATGGTGTCCACACCGAAGCGATCCAGCACCTCAGGCTCAACGATCGCCAGTTGCTGCACCATGTCATAGACGTAGATGTGGCCGGTGCGAATGCCCAGATGCTGCTTGAGCCTGTTATAGGCGATCGCCATGATGCCGGACGAGCGGTGGCCGCCTAGGTCAATGGGGATGCGATCCGGCTCCCGATGGCTCACCGCCATCATGACGCGTTCACGCGAGCTAAGCATGATACCTCCTCCGCGTCGTTCTGACGCTAGGAATTTATCAGTTCCATCTGACATCCGTGAACCATCCCTCAATCTCCCTAATGTTATCATAGATGTCCCGCTTGTCAATGCTGTTCCTGAAGTCCGGACATGAGTTCGAACACCCGCCGGAAAATGACCTTGAGATGTCACCTGGGCTGGCTTGCCAAGCGAGCGGCATGGAAATTCTCAGAGCGGCAGATCAGGATTCTGAAAAATTGGATGTCCGCACTCATGTCCGGACTTCGGAGAATTGCCGTTTTGACAAACCCAACCCCGTATGTTAACATGCACAACACCCTATCTTCACCGGAGGAAAGTGCATTGAAGCGTCTCCCGCTCAATACCTTGACAATCTCGGTCGTCCTCATCGCCCTCCTCTCCACCTCCCTGTTGCACGCCAGCGCCACCTCTTCCCCCCAGGCTCCGCGCGTGACCGGCTTCTCCGATTCCACCATCATCCCCTGCCTCCCCGGAGGCCCTATCTTTAATCCTTCCAGCCCCACCACCGTCGCCGACAACGTTCGTCTGGACTGGTCGGGCACGCCGACGTCGGCCCAACTCATCGCCTACGTCTTTGATGCCAACGCCATCCATACGATCTCCGTCAACGGCCAGGTGATCGGTAACTCCATCATCCCCCCTCCCGGCAGCAACCCTCCTAAATGCCGCGTGGGCAACGAGCAGGCGAAGATCGTCATTGACTTCAATCCCGCGATCCTGGTCAAAGGCGACAACCAGGTGCGGATAGATACCACCGGCGACGACTGGGGCCTGGCGCGGGTGAAGATTCGGGTCGGCGGGGCCGACGTGAACGGCCCGCGCCAGGAAGAATACGCCGTCCCCAGCAATTCCCCCGGCACCTATGCCGACGGCTTCACAGCCTACGAGTATCAGGGAAGCCTGACCCACGTGCAGATTCCCTCGTCGTACACCGGCGAGACGCCGGTTTGCATGGTGGTGGCCCTGAAGGATTGGGGAGAGCGGCGGAACAAACCGATCTTGGATTTCGGGGCGGCGGCAGAGGCGAAAGGGTGGCTCCTGGTCTCGCCGGAGATGCACGGTAACTATCCGTCAAACCGCATCGGCAACCGCAGTGGCGGCAGCGCAGGGACGGACCCCACCATAGACCCCTATCGGGACCCCGGCCACCATACCTTTGCCTCCCGCTGGGCGCAGCAGGATGTGATAGATGCTATTGAGTACATGCTTGCCAACTTCAACGTAGACCGGCAATGCATCTACATCTACGGCGCGGGGATCGGGGCACAGACGGCGCTGGTGACGGCGGCCAAGTGGCCCCACTATTTCGCCGCCGTCATTGAGGAAGGTGGCGCCAACAATCTGGTCAATTGGGATCATGAGATCGGGGCCGAAACGCCCTACAAGAACCTCTACCTTCAGGGCCAGATGTGGGGAGAATTGGATGGCAGACATCCTTACCGGTTTTGCGAATACCTCTTCCGCAGCCCCGAGGAGTACGCCCAGAACCTCTCTCAATTGCCCTTGCGCATCGTCCACGCCAGCGGTGACACCAGCACGCCCCCTTACAACGCCGACGATTTGCGCCTCAATGTCCTGGCCTGGAACCCCGACGCCATCGTAGAGCAGGTCTGGGTGGACGGCAACCACGATGCGCGCCTTCCCGACTTTGCCAACAACCATCTGAACTGGTTTGCCCGTTTCCGCAAACCGGAGCGCGTGACCACGCTGCGCGGCAAGCGTGACGACTCCGGCCCCTTGTATTGGCTCAATATCCGCCAGTATGACACCGCTCCCAGTTACGGCAACACCCGCCACTGGACCAATGTCCATCAGGCCGGGTATGATCCTCTTACCGGCCTCATCACGACGACGGTTATTGAGGGGGAAGCCACCGTGCAGGATGGCCTCTATCAGGTCTGTCCGCCGCCTGTGGGCAATAGCGTGTCCTTGGGCTACAACCTGGTCCAGATGGGCCTTCCTACCGACCGTACCTACGTGGTGGAAGATTTCAACCAGGATTTAGGCCAGTTCAGCACCTATACGGTGATGCCCGTCAACGGCCTCCTGACGGTGACGGTGCAGAGCGCGGGCTATCACACCGCGCGCGCCTTCACCATCTACCCCGGCGATGCCGTGCCGAGCGTCATCACCAAAGAACTGAAGATCGGTTCCGCCACCGTCTCCGACGTCTATATTGACATCTATAATCCGACCGTGAATTACGGCAGCAGCGGCAACCTTTATGTCTATAACTCCCGCGCCAACGCCTGCCCTGGCGGCCCTTGTCCGGGGCCCATCAGAAGCAGCCTCATCAAGTTTGACCTCTCCTCCATTCCGGCCAATGCTTACATCCGCGCGGCGTCCCTCAGCCTCTACGAGAATTCCGCACCCGCCGAGGCGCTCGGCAAATTGCAGGTAGATGTGCACCGCCTGGCGCGTCCTTTTGAAGAGATGGCCGCCACTTGGCAGAAAGCCACCGCAACGCAGAATTGGGGCCTGCCGGGCGCGATGCACCCCGTCCAGGATTATGTGCCCACATACTACGACCGACGCATGCTCTACCAGGGAGACTTGCCTTGGACCACCACGTCGCGCCAGATTCCCTATTTTGGGTTTGACGTGACGGACGCCGTGAAGGGGTGGTTGACCAACCAGTTTCCCAACCACGGCTTCATCGTGCGGGCCGACCGCCAGGTGCCTGAAGCGCTCCAAAGCGACCTGCTCCGTTCCATGCGGTTCGGCTCCTCGCAATACGGCGATGCCAGTAAACGGCCCCGGCTGATCGTGGTTTACAGCGCCTCGGCACCGACGCCACTCCCCACCTTCACCGCTACGCCCACGCCCGGCCCGACCAACACGCCGACGCCGACCGTGACACCTACACCGACGGAAACGCCGACCCCCACCCCCACGGCCAATCTGGGGAACATAGAAGGTACGGTGTACGACGACCAAGACGGCGACGGGGGGTTGAGCCCGGGTGAACCGCCGCTGGCAGGCGCGACCCTTACCCTCCTACAGAGCGGCAACACCATTACCAGCACGATGACGGGAGCGGATGGGCGCTACGGGTTCCGGAGCCTGGTTCCGGCCCTTTATGAAGTGCGCTTCGCGCCCCCGCCCGGATATGCGGTTAGCGGAGAGCAAGACAGGGTCTTCGTCTTCCTGAGCGGCGGCCAGACGGGGACGTTTGACTTCTTTGCTCGCGCGCTTACGCCGACGCCCTCGCCAACACCGATCGTCTTCCGCAAGCACTATGTGCCGATCGTGATACGCGAGGCTCCGTAACGCTACACAGGCTTTACGGCGGGAAGGAACGACCTGAAATCGCCGATAAACCACGGAGACGCGATGACACAAAGGCCAACGATCCTCGCTGGGTCTCCGTGGTTTGATTTTGTCGTGGGCTCTGGCTAAACCAGATGTGAGGGTGCTGGAAAGCCCCTCGTGCCCTACAACCTGCAGTTGTCCTGACCGACGGTCTCTACCGCTTGTCGCAGCATCGCGGGTTTTCGGCGATCTTCCCTGCTGCCAGTTGACTACTCGCGCGAAAAGGGTTATACTATACCCTGTGGAAAAGGTTTTCCGAGAGGGCCTTTTTCCGCGCCCATATCTGGTGATTGAGGCAGCGAGTTGGCAAAAGGCATCTCCATCGTGGATGTAGCACGCGAGGCAGGGGTCTCCATCGCCACGGCCTCGCGGGTGATCAACAAAAGCAGCCATCCGGTCAGCGAAGCCACCGCCCTTCGCGTGCTGAAGGCGGTGGAACGCCTCGGATATTCTCCGAGCGCGCTGGCCCGCGCCCTGGTCAGCCACCACAGCGGCATCATCGGCGTCCTGGTGGGCGACAACGCCGACCCCTACTTTGCCACCATTGTCCGCGGCATCCACACGGCGGCCCGCCAGCACGGATATCTGCTCATCGTCTGTAACACGCTTCGGTGCGCGGAGATGGAACTGGATTACGTTTCGCTACTGACCCAGTATCGTGCGGATGGCATCCTCTTTGTGAGCGGCGCGCTCATGGACTCCCATCATACCGAGGCGCTGACCGCGCTGGTAGATCGTTATCGCAAGCGCGGCGGGCACATCGTTGCCCTGACCGAGCATTTTTTGAATGCGCCCAGGGTCAGCGTGGACAATCGGAAAGCCAGTTACGACATGACAGCCTTCCTAATCGGCCTAGGGCACCGGCGCATTGGCTATGTGCGTGGCCCGGCGAACCTGAGGACTGCCCTCCTGCGCGAGGAGGGCTTTTGTGATGCGCTGCTCGGTGCCGGTTTGCCTTTGCGCGGCGAATATGTGGTGGACGGCGATTTTACTTTTGAAGGCGGGAGCGCGGCGATGAATCGCCTGCTGGACTTGCCGGAACGGCCCACTGCCGTCTTCGCTGCCAACGACATGGCAGCCATCGGCTGCGTGGTAGCCGCTCAACAGCGCGGCCTGCGCGTGCCTCAGGATGTCAGCGTGGCCGGCATGGACGATATCCAACCTACCCTTTTTGTGAATCCGCCCCTGACCACCGTATCCGTTCCTATGACAGATATGGGCGCTCAGGCCGCTTCTCTCCTTTTTGAATTGGTGGCAGGGCAGGAGGTTCCTGAGATCACGATCATGCCCCACTCCCTGATCGTGCGTGGGACGACGGGGCCACCACCTGTCCCCTGAGCCTTCCCTTCCGATCGGGCGTTCGCCCGACGACAGGCTCGCGCTGAGGAGCCGTTCAAGGTAGTCAGATCACCGCATCCATTCAACGGAGAAACCAGGCATGTCCGCTCTGAAATTCGGGTTCATCACCACAGAAGGCGGCCACTATTACGAGGAAGCCCTGCGTGAGGCAATCTATGGCGAGGAACTGGGCTTCGCCTCCGTGTGGCTGGAGGAACATCATGGCGTCCGCAATCACTACTGGCCTTCACCCATCGTGGCCCTGGCGGGGTTCGCGACGCGGACCAGCCAGGTCCGGCTAGGGACAGACATCATCGTCCTTCCTCTCTACCATCCTGTTCGCGTGGCAGAGGATGTGGCGATGGTGGATGTGATGAGCAAGGGGCGATTCATATTGGGGGCTGCCATCGGCTATCGCCCGCCGGAGTTCGCGATGTATGAAGTACCGATGGAGAATCGCGGCGCGCGCTATGTGGAGCAACTGAAGATCATCAAAGCCCTATGGACGCAGGACGATGTGCATTTTGAGGGAAAATTCTACACCTTGAAGGGAGCGAAGATAGAGCCCAAACCCTTCTCTCGGCCTCATCCGCCTATCTGGCTGGGGGGGTGGGGGGAACTGTCGCTCAAGCGAGCAGCGGAACTGGGCGATGCCTGGGTCCCCGGCCCCACGGCCAACCTGGAAAAACTCCTGACAGCCCAGGGACAATATCGCGAGGCCCTGAAGCAGGCCGGCAAGCCGGAACCTGCTGAATGGCCTCTCACCCGCGAAGTGGTGATCGCCGACACGGACGAGAAGGCCCTGGGACTGGCGGAGAAATACCTGTTGATCAATTACCGCGATGAGTACGGCGGCGGTTGGGAGCATCCCCTCATCGGGAAAGAGGATCGCTCGCCGACGAACCGGCTGGATGCCCTCAGCCAGGATCGCTTCATCATCGGCAACCCTGACCGCTGCATCCGGCTCATCCGACGCTTCGTAGAGGTTTTGGGCGTGACCCATCTGATCTGCCGTATGTATTTTCCGGGCATGCCCCACAGCCACATCATGCGAGAACTGGAACTGATCAGCAAGGAGGTTATGCCGGCTTTTACATGAGAACTATTCCCAGGATCAGTATGGGCCGTTGAGGTCTATAAAACCGAGGAGGATACCATGAAAGAAATCAACGTGAAGGGGATGATTCCGGCGGCTGTCCTGCCCATGACAGCCGATTACAGGCCGGATTACAAGGCGTACGCGCGCTACGTGGAGTGGCTCATCGCAGAAGGGGCGGTCGCCATCGCCGTCAACATGGACACCGGCGAAGGGCCGTCCCTCACCCAGGAGGAGCGTCGGCGGGCGGTAGAGACCTGCGCCGAAGTCGCCGGCGGGCGCTGCGCCGTCCTTGCCGGTGTGATGGGCTCTACAACCCAGAACGCGGCGGAGATGGCGAAGATGTATCGGGAAGCAGGGGCCGATGGCGTTGTCGTCTTCCCGAACGCTGCCTTTCGCAACGAACCCCTTGACCCGCGCATACCGTATTCTTACCACAAGGCTATCGCCGACGAATCCGGGCTTCCCATCGTCCTCTTCCAGTTGGCCCCGGTGTTCGGTGGCGTCAACTACACCCGCGAAACGCTTTTGCGTCTCCTGGAGATCCCTCAGGTCATCGCCATCAAAGAGGCCTCTTTTGATGCCCGATACTTTGCCTATACCAAGGAAACCCTGGACATGGCCGGGCGGCCTATCGTCCTCCTCACCGGCAACGACCGCTTCATTACGGAGAGTTTCCTCTTGGGGGCAGAGGGTGCCTTGTTAGGCTTCGGGGCCGTCGGCTGCCGCATGGTGGCCGAGATGCTCAACTGCTTCGCCAGGGGCGATTACAAGGGGGGGGTCGCCATGCGCCCCAAGGTGCAGGGGTTTGCCAACTTCATCTACAAAGACCCCGTTTTGGATTACCGCGCCCGTTGCAAGGCGGCCTTGGCGCACCTGGGCATTCTGCAGCGCGGGCAGATCTTCGTGCGGCCTCCTCTGTTTCCCGTTTCAGATGAGGAATATGAGGAGATCGGGGAGGCGCTCGTGCGGGCCGGCATGTTGGAGAAAAAGTTGGCTTAACCCGCGCGCTCCCTATACTCTGGAAGTGTGATAAGAAACGACGACCTCCCTATGAAAATCAGCATCGTGACCGATGAGATCAGCGGCGACCTGGAAACCGCCGTTGAGCTCGGCGTGGCATGGGGGATACGGGACTTTGAGTTGCGAGGGTTCGGCACGGCGCGCGTCCCTTTCTTCTCCGACTATCAAAAAGAGATCGTGAAAGAGACGCTACACGCTTTCGGCGCGCGGGTCATCGCCATCTCGCCCGGCCTGTTCAAGTTCCCTTACCCATCGGCCTCGCGGGAACGCTTCCCCTTATCTGTGATTGACCACGACCTGTACCGGCACTGGCGCGATGCCCACTCCCTGCTGAGGCAGCACATGGAGGAAGTCCTCCCCGCCTCCATTGCCTACGCCAAAGATCTCGGCGCGGGCCTCATCATCGCCTTCAGCTTTCATCGTGGGCCGCGCCCCCCCGGCCGCGCGCCCGACGAGGTGCTGGAAGCCCTCCGACTAGCGGCAGAGGAAGCAGCCGCTCACCACCTGAGGCTCGCGATAGAGGTGGAGGACGGTTTCTGGGCCGATACGGGTGCTCATGCTTCGGAAGTGGTTAGGTCCGTGAACCACCCTGCTCTGGGGATCAATTGGGACCCCGGCAATGCTCTCGTGGCCGGCGATACTCCCTACCCCGACGGCTATGAGGCCGTGCGCGGCCTCGTCTGGCATGTGCACTTCAAAGATGTGGAGCAGGCTCCACAGGGGATGTATGGCTACGCGGTGACGGGCTGCATTGACTGGGCAGGGCAGATCCGGGCGCTGGCCAGAGATGGCTATGAGGGTTACATCTCTGTGGAGACGCACATGCGGCCCAAAGTGCAGAGCGCGCAGGCGGTGCTGACGCGGCTTCGGCAACTTGTGCGTCTTGCCGAGGAAGCGGGCGGATAACGGCCGTACGGGAAACGATGTTCGCGGAGACGGCATATCTGGCCGTCTCCGCTTTTTGATGGGCAAGTCTAACCGACCGGCGAGGCCGACGGACGCCAGGTGTGGGCAGCCCGCACCATTGCCGCCAGGTTCTCTTTGGGCACATGAGGAGGGAGCGAGCAACCGGCGTTCAAGACGTCCACCCCCGCATCCAGGCAGCGCATGGCCCACTCATACACGGCATCTGCCGTGCCGTTGAGCAGGGCCTCTACCGTCGGCACGTAGCCGACCAGGGCGACCTTACCCTTGAGATGTGCGCGGGCCTGGGCGATATCCAGGTTCTCGTCAAAGCTGTATCCGGCCACACCGGTCTCGGCGATGAACGGCAAGTGGTGGGTTGTCTTGCCGCAGATATGGACGATCGCCGGCCCGGCCAGCGCGGCACAGAGCTCGGCATGGCAGGGAGCGATCAGGTCCTGATAGGTCTTCCATGAGATAAGATCGCCGGAGCACGAGGCCTCGCCGATGAGGATGACGTCGGCCCCTGCTTCCAATTGGGCGCGCGCGTAGCGGATGCTCAAGGCGGTGGTTTTGGCAAGAGAGGCGCGTGCGGTCTCCGGCTCCAGAAGGACCCAAGGAAACAGGTTCTCAAAACCGAAAAGTTTGGCGGCCAAGGTAAAGGGCCCGACGATGGAGGAGACCACGGCTACTTCGTTGTCGTAGCGTCGGCGCAGTTGGCCGATGGCCTCCAGCACGATGGGCACCCGCCCGCGGGCGAAGAAGTCGTCGGGGATCGTCAGTTCGTCGGGATGGTTGTAGCCCGCGCCGTAGTCCTGAGGAAGGGTATCTTCAGAACCGTAGTCAACCGCTACGCCCAACGCCTCTGCCTCCACCGCCATATCAAAGGGAAGTTTGATGCACTCAATGCCGAAAACCTCCCAGGGAGCCGCCGCCAGTCTTGCCAGAAGGTCGGGGGCAAAATGGGCCTCGGGCCAACGTACCTTCACGGCCTCCATCATATCTACGGTGATGGCCGTCACCACGCCGGTCACAGGTCGCCTGTCCACCGGAGCATGGCTCAGCGCGGCCAGAAAACGCTGTTTTGCATTCATGATCGTCTCATCCACCCTGCGCGAGCAGGGCGGGCTCACCGCGCTTCCGCCCGGACGCCCAGGCGTTCCGTCAGGGCCTGGATCACTTCATCGGTCGTGGAGACCCAACCGAATTTGAGCGCGAAGTTCTTGAGGGTGGCGGCGTGCAGATCGGGTATATAGGATGAAACGGCATCGGAGACGATGGTCGTCTTGTATCCGTAGTGGAAGGCCTCGCGGCCCGTCTCTTCCACGCAGATCTGCGTCACCGTGCCGGTGATGAGCAAGGATTCTACCCCCAAGGAGCGGAGGATGCCATCCAGGTTCGTGTGGTGGAAAGCACCATAGCCGTATTTATCCACGATGTAATCGCCGGCTTGCGGATAGATCTCGTCAATTACGTCGGTGCAATCCAAGGTGCGGTCCACATCGGCGTAGTACCGCTTGTGGCCGCGCTGGCATGCCCACGTAGGGGGTTCCAGTTGCGGCGACCATTCCCAGACCAGGGTGCGACAAGAGCCGGCCAGGTAGCGGGTGTAGATGATGGGAATGCCGGCCTTGCGACAGAAGGCAATCAGCCTCTGGTGCTGCGGTATCGTCCGGCGCGCGTCGGGCACCTCCATCGGCGCGCCCTCGCGCACAAAGTCGTTCTGCATATCTACGATGACCAGGGCCGGATGAAGCCAGCGATCTACAGCCATCCTCTTTCCTCCCTCACCTGAATATCGCCGAATACCGGCCTTAATCAAGGCCGCATATGCGCAAGAAGTTACCACCCATCATGAGCGCCATTTCTTCCTCAGAGATCCGTGGCATCCCCAACCGATCTGCTTCTTCGTTCATCGTCAGGAATTTGGGGACCAGGGTAGCCAAGGTTTCAAAGCAGGGGTAGTCTGTGCCCCAGCAGACCTTAGTCAACGGCACGCCCCAACGCTTGCAACGGATGAGAAAGCGATACATTTCCTCGCGGGTCAGGACGCTGCTGGTGAAACTAAGATCCATGTAGAAGTTAGGGTGTCTCTCCACCAAGACGATACACTCGTCCAGCCACGGCAACCCCGCGTGGGCCACGATGATCTTGAGGTCGGGAAATTGGCGTCCTACAGCGTCCAGCAGCCAAGGTCGTCCCAAGCCCAAAGGGGCGAAGCGCGCGGGCGTGGACGACTGGTGGACCATCACCGGGATGCCGAGTTCCAAAGCCTTCGCAAAGATCGGGAAGGCGAGGTCGGGGTCGTCGGGAGAGTAATGGTCATACATGGGGTAGAGCTTCAAGCCGGTGAGTTTCAGGTCCACAACGAGGCGCTCCAATTCCTTAACAGCCGCCTGGACGCCCCGATAGCGGGGATTCACCGCGCCGAAGCCGATGAACTTGTCGGGGTATCGGCGGACCAGGGCCGCGATATAGTCATTGGCCTTGTCTATGGTGACCTCACCGTCAACCCCTGTGACGCGCGCCAGGTCCATCGTGCCGCGAATACCGTAAGGGGTATAGTCGGAAGGGGCGACGGCCAGAATCATGGTCTTGCTGATGCCGGCCTGCTCGTGATCGGCGATGGACGCGGCCGGGTCAATCGGTTGAAACAGCCACTCGCAGGCGCACCAGTCTTCTTCGGTAGGGAATCGCTCCCAGGGCAAGAGGCCGGTCGTAACGCAGTGGCCGCGACAGAGGTCCTGAAGAAAGCGGCGACCGTCCTTCTCGCTCCCCGCGGCCAAGATATGAGTGTGGCAATCCACGATCAACATGGTAGTTCTATCCTCCCCTCCCAGTTCTATGCCCGGATAGCCTGCCGCTCCAGTTGCTCCTCCAGCTCCTGACGGGCCTCAACCGAGCGCATCAGGCGGGCAAACTTGCGCCCCCAAACGTCAAACATCGCTTCCAGGATGTGAGGCCAGATCGTCGTAATACAGTCGGTAAGGGCCGTCACCCGATACTCGCGGGTCGTTGCGCTGAGAAGGGTGGCATTTACGCAGATGTCTGCCATGATGCCCGTGATCATCAGGTAACGAATGTCTCGCCCGCGCAAGGCCAGGTCCAGGTGGGTACCGTAGAATTTGTCGTATGTGTAACCCTGAACGACCAGCTCGCCGGGAAGCGGCTTGAGTTCTTCAATGATTTCGGGGGATTCAGGCCCTTGCGCTCCTGGGATGCAGTTGCTGGAAGGGCGTCCCCACCCTGTCGGCTCACCGGCGACTGCGGGCAGATGCTCCGGGCCGAAGGGGTCCGTGCGCAGGCACAGCACCTCGGGCGCCGCGACGAATTGGGTGAAGACCACGGGGATTCCCAAACGCCGACAGAACCCCATCAGGTCTCGGATAGGGGCGACGATATCCCACGCCTGAGGCACATATAGCGATGCCTTCGGGTCCATGAAGGCGCGCTGCATGTCAATGACCAGCAGGGCAGTGCGCTTAGGGTCCATGCGATGTACCTCGCGGATGCGCGCCTCCTTGCGGGCTACCAATTCTTCGTGAGTGCTCATGAATTCGCTCCTTTCGCGGCCCGCCAACGCGCGAGCCTGAATGCAATCGGTCTGAGGGGCACAGACAACGTTCGTCGTCCTGTGTTTCCTTCAGCCTCTCTGACGATATACCGCGACGGCGAGGATGATGATCAGTCCTTTGGCGATCTGTTGATACCAGGTGTGCACGCCTAACTGATTGAACACGTTGCTCAGAACGACGATGACGAGGACGCCGCCGACGGTGCCGAGAAGCCCTCCGCGCCCGCCGCCGAGGACCGTGCCACCCAGAAGAACGGCGGCGATGGAATCCAGCTCCAGGCCGGGGCCCACGCTGGGGTCACCGCTCCCCATCCGGCTGGTCAGGTAGAGCCCCGTCACCGCAGCCAGAAATCCGGAGAGGAGATAGGCAACGGCACGCACCCGTTCCACGCGGATTCCTGAAAGACGGGCCACCTCTTCGTCGCCGCCGACCGCGTACAGATGCCGGCCATAATGCATTTTATATAGTAAGACGAAGGCCAGCAATAACACGAAGGCCAGGAAGAAAGTGGAGGCCGGCAAGGGGCCGATCCTCCCTTGCGCGAAGAAACCCAACCGGCGCGGGATGATGCCGATGGGTTCGCGCGTGTAAATCAAGGCAACCCCCTGGCCTACCGTCATCATGCCCAGCGTGGCGATGATCGGCGGGACCCGCAACCTCAGCACGGCGAAGGCGTTGATGCCGCCGACCAAGAGGCCAACACCCAGACACAGGAGCGTCACAACCAGGACACGCTCATCCCTGCCGGCCATGAAACCGGCAGCAAACACGTTGGTCATGGTTACCACGGAGGATACCGAAAGGTCAATCCCGCCGGAGAGAACCACCAGCGTTTGGCCGATGCCCAGGAGCATCGGGATCACCGCCTGACGTAGGAGATTGGTCAGGTTGGCGACGGTAAGGAACCTCTCCGACCCCAGGGCTCCCGTCAGGAATAGAAGGGCGAGGATCGCGAACACGGTTCCGCTCCCCTCGCTGCCGGCCAGGGCCACCCTGGAAAGGAATCGCCCGATCTGCGGCCACCGACGCGCGGCCGGCACCGACGCGGCTGCCGCCTTAGCCTGGGCTTGCCCACGAGGGCCCATTTCCTCTCCATAGGCAAGATGAAGGACCTTCTCTTCGGTGGCTTCCTCCCTCTTCAGTTCCCCGGCGACGCGGCCACCGGCCATGACGACGATGCGATCGCTGAGCTGCAGGACCTCCGGGAGTTCCGAGGAGATCATCAGGATCGCCTTCCCAGAATCCGCCAGTTGTCGCAGAAGGGCATGAATCTCCGACTTCGCTCCGACGTCTATGCCGCGCGTGGGTTCGTCAAAGATGATGACTTCCGGCCCCGTGTTGAGCCATTTGGACAACACCACTTTCTGTTGGTTGCCGCCGCTGAGGTAGGCAACCTGCTGTTCAATGCCGGGGGTGTGAATGTTGAGCTCCTGTACCGAACGGGTTGCGATGGCGCGCTCCTTCGTCCGATCCACAAAGCCCAACCGTTGCAGATGGGGAAGGCTCGGTAGGGCGATGTTCTCCCGTACAGAATGGATCAAAACCAGGCCCTCTGTCTTGCGGTCTTCAGGAACCAGGGCAATGCCCGCGTCAATGGCGTGCCGGGGATGAGACAGGTGCAGAGGCTTTCCCCGAAAGAGGACGACCCCCGCATCTACAGGGTCGGCCCCGAATAGGGCGCGGGCGAGTTCCGTGCGTCCGGAGCCGATCAGGCCCGCCACGCCCACGATCTCGCCTTTGTGCAGGGTCAGGTTAATATCCTGAAGCACTCCCGCCCGCGTCAGGCCCTTGACCTCCAACACGGCATCGCCGCGCTCGCCCCGTCGCGGCAGGGCAGCGACTTCCACCTCGCGGCCTACCATCATCTTAATCAACCCTGCTCGGTTCGTCTCGGCGACCGGCAGAGTGCCTACGGTCTGACCGTCCTTGAGGACGGTGACGCGGTCGGCAATGGCGAACACTTCCTCCATGCGGTGGGAGATGTAAACGATCGTGACGCCGCGCTCCTTCAGAGAGCGGATGACGGAGAAGAGTTGCTGGAGTTCGTGCTCGTCCAAAGACGAGGAAGGTTCATCCATGATGAGGATATCGGGCCCGAAGGAGAGGGCCTTAGCGATCTCAACCAATTGCCTTTGGGCGGGGCGCAGGCGATACACGAGGGAACGCGGGTTGATCCGAGGGTCCAACGGGTCAAGGAGGGCTTTTGCCCGTTGTTCCATAGATCGGTAATCCACCAGACCCAGCCTATCCTTAGGTTCGCGACCCAAGAAGATATTCTCCGCCACCGTCATATATGGGAGAAGGCTCAGTTCCTGATAGATAATGCCGATACCCAGGCTCTGAGCATGTTGCGGCGAGAACTCGCGGACTCGCTCTCCCTTAATGATCAGCTCGCCGGCGTCAGGCCAATAGACGCCAGCGAGGATTTTCACCAAAGTGGATTTGCCGGCACCGTTCTCCCCAACCAGGGCGTGTATTTCGCCCTCCAGGCAACAGAACTCCGCCCGATCCAAGGCGCGGACACCGGGGAAGGTCTTGGTGATCTCTTTGGCGTGTAAAATGGACTGCGAATGGTCACTGCCTTGCAAGGGGAACTCCAACCTCCGTGCAGGCCCTCAGGTGAGACCTGCCTTTCCCTCCTCCCCCCTGGTGTAGGGAGGAGGAGGGAAAAGAAAAGGGTTTGGTGATAGGCGTCTGGGCCGATCTCTAAGCCTTGTAGGTCTTCTTGATCAGGTCCTCGGGCAATTTGTTGATGGCCCAGTATTGATCGTTCAGGTCCGGGCGATAGTATTTGTCCAGTTCCTTCTCGGTGAAGGTGATGATGTCGGCCAGGACGTTCTTAGCCACCGGCTCGCCCCGCAGGACCTTGACCGCCGTGTCCACAGCATCCATATACTGCTCGGCGCCACCCTGCACGGCCAGGAACTTCACATTGTGTTCCTTGGCCTTACGCAGCCAGCCGTTGCCGTCGTCGCCGCACATCGGCGGGATGGGGAGGCCGGCATCCAGGTAGGCATCCACGATGCCGATGCCCATGTTGCCGCCATCGTTGATGATGCCGTCTATCTTCACGCCCTTGGCCAGCAGGCTCTGCATCGCCGTCTTGCCCTCCACGGGGGACCAGGCTCCGTAAACCAGGCCGACCTCTTTGATGTCGGGATATTTGGCCAGGCCCTCGCGCACCCCCCGGAGGACGTCCTCAGCGTAGGTGTTGCCTGCCAGGCCCATCATGATGGCTACGTTGCCCTTACCGCCGATCTGTTGGGCAATGTATTCGGCATAGACCCGCCCCACGCCCGGGTTGTCTCTGTCCAGGTAACTCACGTATTTGTCGGTGTAGGCCCGTGCGCCGGGGAGGATGACCGGGATGCCGCGATCCATGGCCTGCTCAATTTGTGCCACGCAGTTGCCACCGGTGACCGGTTGGACGAAGAGGATGTCAATCTTGTGGGTCAGCAGGTCCTCCAGGTCGGCAACTTGTTTGGCAGGGTCAAACTTGGCGGCGGCGGTATAGACCTCCTTGAAGAGACCCTTGTACTTCTCCTTCACCCCATACTCAAAGTGAAGGGTGGCGATCACCTGCCAGGAGTTGACCTCGCCCATGCCGGAACGGGCGACATTCCAGGGCGGGTCTTTGCGGTATTTCGTGGTATCCACCATACCGGTACCGATCTCAAAGCGGGTCGGCGTTGCTTTCGTCTGTGGCCCTGCACACGAGGGAAGAAGGAGCGTGGTTCCCACCCCTGCGGCTGCCAAGCCGACCGCCTTGAGAAACTCTCGCCGACTCATCTGGTCTCTGATGAGCGTCTGGAACTGGTTTGTACGGGCCGCTGCCATATGCTACCTCCGTCTGATTTGTGAAGATGATCAGCCGCTTCTGCTTTTTAGAGGGATTTTAGAAACTCACACCCAGAAGTCCTTGCTGTTGGTTCACCTCCTTTCCCCATCGCGTTTCCATTGCACCGAATATAATGCCACCGCCAACACTACCGTGGCGCCGCGCACGACAAACTGGTACTCCACCGGCAACCCGACGACGACGACGAAGTTCATCAACATACGGATCAACAGCACCCCTGCCAATGTGCCCCAGACGCCACCTTTGCCTCCGGCCAGGCTCACGCCGCCGATGGCCGCGGCGGCGATGGAGTCTAGGTCGTAGCCACCGCCCAGCCACTGATCAATGTAGCCGATGTAAGCGGCAAGGACCAGGCCGGCCAGAGAGGCCAGAAAACCGGAGATGATAAAAACGATGACGCGCAGAGAGGCCACAGGCACGCCTGAGAGGCGGGCCGCTTCCGGGTTGGCACCTGTGGCATACAACCTTCTGCCGAAAGTCGTGTGGCGCAAGATGATAGAAGCAAGGAGGGTAAGACCCAAGTACAGAAGGACCGAGAAAGGTATCCCCAGAACCTGCCCCTGGCTAAGGGGACGGAGAGCAGCAGGGAGGGTGCCGCTGGGCGTGGCGCGAGTGTACACCAGGCGAGCGCCGGTCACAATCATCGCCACCGCCAGGGTGATCATGAACGATGATGTGCGTCGCCTGGCGATGAGGGCCCCATTGACCGTGCCGATCAGGATACCCATGAGGAGGCAGGCCAGGAAAGAGGGGAGAAGAAGGTCGTCGCGCCCCCGACTGATTTCGGCCACCATCACGGTCACCAGCTGCATGACGGCGGTGACCGACAGATCAAAGCCCCCGCTGATCATGACGATGGTCTGACCGATGCCCACGATTCCCAAGGCCGCGCTTTGCCGCAGTATGTTGGAGAGGTTGTTGGCACTGAGAAACTGCGGAGAGATCAGACCGGCGATCAGCATCAGGAAGATGACGGCCAGATAGATGCCACCCTGACGGATGAGCCCGCGCGCGGCGGTGTTACGAAGAGGGGCTGAGAGCCACCTGCGAGATTCGGCCAGGAGAGACAAATGCTAACCTCCTCAAGGGTTGTGTGCCATCAGCCGAGGGCACGCGACCTTCCCCAACAGCATCCGACGGAGGGGAAGCCACTATCTGTGATGGAAAGCCTTTTCCGGAAAAGGTTTTCTACATCGTTATTATATTACGTCCTCGGCCAATAGTCAACACCCAAGTTCAGACTTCAGGTAGGAAAAGAGAGCCTTTTCGCTCCGACGGCGCGCGTGCATTAGAAGAAAAATGCTGTTATACTGTGGGATGAAGATGTCGTCGGGTGAAATCCGATGGCCGTAATCCCTGATAACAGCAGTGATTCTCATGATAAGGTTCCCACGCAGGAGCGGCGTTTTGTTACATCTCACCTCGCTCCCCGGCCGGTTTGGCATCGGCGACTTGGGCGATGAGGCTTATCGTTTTGTGGATTTTCTGGCAGCAGCCGGTCAAACCTACTGGCAAATCCTTCCCCTGAGCCCTACCGGCTACGGCGATTCGCCCTACCAAGGCCTCTCTGCCTTTGCCGGCAATCCCCTCCTCATCAGCCTTGAGATGCTGCGGGAAACGGGGCACCTTACCGCGGAAGACCTGGAGGACGTTCCGGCCTTCCCTCATGAACGGGTGGACTACGGGCCGGTGATTCGCTATAAGATGAGCCTGCTGGATCGGGCTTTTGCCCGCTTCCGGGCCCAAGCCCCCCATAGCCAGCAGGAGGCCTTTGCCCGTTTTTGCGATGAGCAGGCCTTCTGGTTGGATGACTTCGCCCTATTTATGGCCCTGAAGCAGGCCTACCACCTCAGCCCCTGGCATGAATGGGAGCGACAAGACGCCACGCGCCGGCCGGAGGCTTTGGCCCGCCTGCGTCATTCGCTGGCCGCCGAGATAGAGCGCCAGAAATACCGGCAATGGCAGTTCTTTGAGCAATGGATGGCCCTCAAACGATATGCCAACGAGAAGGGCATCCTGATCATCGGCGACATCCCCATCTTTGTCGCCAGGGATAGCGCCGATGTCTGGGCCAACCCCCATCTCTTCCACTTTGATGAGAACCTTCAGCCAACGGTCGTCTCCGGCGTTCCTCCCGACTACTTCAGCGCGACGGGACAACTCTGGGGCCATCCTCTCTATCGTTGGGACGTAATGGCCCGGGAGGGATATGCCTGGTGGATCGCGCGCTTTCGCATGGCCTTCACCCAGGCCGACATGGTGCGCATAGACCACTTTCGGGGCTTCTACAATTATTGGGAAATCCCGGCAGGGGAAGAGACGGCCATGAATGGGCGTTGGGTGTACGGGCCGGGACGTGACCTGTTCCAGGCGGTCACCGCCGCGTTGGGAGAGGTAGCGATCATCGCCGAAGACCTGGGCGAATTTGACGACGAGGCACGCGCGGGCCTGGATGCTTTGCAATCCGAATTCGGCTATCCAGGTATGAAAGTGCTTCAGTTTGCCTTCGGCAACGGCCCGGAAGACCCTTACCTGCCGCACAACTATCCGCAAAGGTGCGTGGTCTATACCGGCACCTTGGACAACGATACGACGGTAGGCTGGTACCGGCATGGTGCCACAGAAGCGGAGCGAGACTATGCCCGCAAATATCTGGGTCGCGACGGTTCGGACATCGCTTGGGACATGATCCGGCTGGCCTGGGCCTCGGTGGCGCATACGGCCCTCACCACCGCGCAAGACCTCCTGAGCCTGGGGAGCGAGGCGAGAATGAACCTGCCCGGCACGTCCGGCCCACCGAACTGGTGCTGGCGTTTGCCGCCCGGCGCGCTGACCGATGCCCTGGCTGCCAGGCTTCTGGAACTGACGGCGATCTATGGACGGACCCCCGAACGACAGGCGGAGCGAGGCCGCCAGCAAGAGACCTCTGTGAGGACGGACAGGTTGTAGCAGTGTCAACGCGAGATTACTATCAGATTCTGCAAGTTTCGCCGGAGGCAGACCCGGAGGTCATCCAGGCTGCCTACCGGGCATTGGTCAAACGGTACCACCCCGACACCGGCGGCGCGCAAGCCTCCAACGAGAAGATGAAAGAGATCAACGAGGCCTATGCTGTGTTGTCCAATGCCACGCTGCGCCGGGAGTATGATGAACGCCGACGCCTCAAGGTGATGAGCCAATGGCCGGGCCAGGAGCACGGCGAGTATGCCCGTCGGACCACAGGCGAGGGGCGCTGGCAGCCGGCGGATGAATGGCTGCGTTGGCAGGCCGAAGAAGAGATACGCAAAGAAGAGGAAAGAAGGGCACAGGCCGAGAGAAGGGCGCAGGCGCGGTGGGCCGAACAGGAGCGACGTAGATACCAGGAGATGCAGGAACGAAAGCGGCGGGCGGCGGAGCGCAAAGCCCAAGCCGAGGCCAGGGAAAAGGCCCGCAAGATACTTGAGGAAGAGCGCAGACGCCGAGAGGCTCTAGAACGGGCCCAGCGAGAGGCCGCGGAACGGGCTCGCCGGGTACGCGTTGGCGAAAACGAGATGGTTCTGACGCTGGCCCCCGGTGTGGAGATGATATTGAAGCGCGTGCCCGCCGGCGAGTTTCGGATGGGAAGCAGCGACGCGGATAAGTCTGCCCGAGAGCAGGAGAAGCCCCAACATATTGTTTACCTGGACGAGTACCTGATCGGCCAATATCCGGTGACGGTATCGCAATTCGCCGCGTTTGTGGAAGCCACGGGCTACAGGACGACGGCGGAGAGGATGGGCAGCGGTCTGGTGTTCGCAGGGGCCGAGTGGAAAGAAGTAAAGACGGCGAACTGGCGACATCCTAAGGGGCCTTGGGGCAGCGCGGTGAAAAGGGCAAATCATCCGGTCACCCAGGTAAGTTGGGATGATGCGATGGCGTTTTGTCGTTGGGTCAGCCAGATAACGGGCGTAGAAGTGCGACTGCCGACGGAGGCAGAATGGGAGAAAGCGGCGCGAGGGACGGACGGACGCCTGTATCCATGGGGAGACGATTTGCCGGATGCGACGCGCTGCAACTTCAACCTGAATGTGAAGGATACGACACCGGTAGGGCGGTATAGCCCTTTCGGCGATAATCCCTATGGCTGTGCCGACATGGCCGGCAACGTGTGGGAGTGGACGAGCAGCCTCTACGAGCCCTATCCATATCGCAGCGACGACGGGCGAGAGGAGCCCACCAGCCGGGCATCTCGCTCGCTGCGGGGCGGTGGGTTCTTCAGCAATGCGGCGTACGTCCGTTGCGCATGCCGCGCCGGGCCTGCCCCCGACGTGCGCAATAACGCCTACGGCTTCCGGGTCTGCGCTTCTCCGCCCCGACGGTGAGCCTTTTCTCCGATGAATGCCCTTCTGTGCGATCGTGCACTTACTAAACAGGCACAGATCATCGCTCCATACTCACCGTAAACGCACCTGGCTGCTATCAAAGATGTCGGCGAACGAGCCGGCAGATTCGCTTAATTCGTACCACCAGAAGATGGCAACCTCGTTGCGGGCGATGTCGTGGTTGGTGTAGTAATGATCGTCAATCCCGCCTAGCTGGAAGCCCATCGCCTGGTAAAAGCGACAGGCAGGAAGGTTATCGGTTTGTGTCTCCAGGGTCAGGGCGCGCAGATTGTGGCTGCGTCCCCAGGCGATGGCACGGTGAATGAACTCGCGGCCCAAACCCCGCCGCCGGTACTCCTTGTCCACCAGCAGATTCCAGATAACCGCCGTATCGCGCCACCTTTCCCGTTCCATATCCAGGAGGCCGACCAGCCGCCGCCCTTCCTCGGCCACGAGATATAACCCATCCCCTTCTAACAGACGGCTACGCACCTCGGCCACATCCTGATCGTCCACGATGTAGCCTTCCGTCTTGTGCAATGGCTCATCCAGGGGACACTCTGTCAGTCGCCAGGTAACATTCAGCCCTGCCACGGTCTTTTCTACCACCAGGATCGCATCGGTGACAAAGGTGGCATCTATCTGCTTGAGTCTAGAGAGGTCGGCGGGGCGTAGGCGACGGATGTGGGGCATAGGTCTTCTCTTCCCGTTTAAGCCAGGCACTCGCGCATGATCTCAAGAAAACGGGCACGATCCACCTGCAAGGCCACATCCACGCAATGCGCCGGGTCTGGGTGCGTTTCCTCGGTGCAGATGGTGCGTCCGAGGGTCAATTCGTCCTTCGTCTCCACGTCCACCCTCATGCGGCGGGTGGTGAGAAGGCCTGGCTCAATGACGGCGGCGACGGCGCAGGCATCGTAGATCTCCGCATCGCGCCCCAGGTGCTGGCGAAACCAGCGCACGTCCAAATCCATCAGGTCGGCGGCGACGCGGGCCTGAGGCGTAGCCAGCGCGCGGATGCGGGCCACGTCGTCAAAACCGAGGAGCGCGCTCGCCGTAGCCTCCAGGCCGACCATGGTGATGGGGATGCCGCTGCGAAAGACGATCTGCGCGGCCTCCGGGTCAGCGTAGATGTTGAATTCGGCAAAGGGCGTGAAGTTGCCGGCTCCAACTGCGCCGCCCATCATGACCAGGCGCGGGATGCGTGCGGATAGGCGCGGCTCGCGCCGGATCGCCATAGCCAGGTTGGTGAGCGGAGCGACGGGAACCAGGATCGTGTCGGGTCCGGCAGGGCCCAGGAAGTATTGCACCAGGAAATCAACGGCATGGGTTGAAGATGGCGTCAGAGCGGGTTCCGGCAGCGCAAAAGCGAGGGATTGGGCAGGGCCGGTGGGCACGCGAGGGCGCAGCAGGGGGCGGTCCATGCCGGCATAAACAGGAACGTGAGAGAGCCCTCCGGCGGCCAGCACTTTGCAGGTATTGGCTAAGGTGACGGCAAGAGGCGCATTCCCCTGCACCACGGTCACGCCCACCAGTTCCAGAGTGGGCGCGTGCCCCGCCATCAGGAGCGCGATGGCATCGTCGGCGCCGGTATCCACATCCATGATTATCTTCTGTCGTGGGCCCAGGAATCCCGTCATAGTTCTGACAGCCCCTCTTCTACGGAAGCGGAGATTTCCTGCTGGGCAGGCCAGGTAAAATGCTCCAGCGCGATACCGGCCTCTTGTAAGAACGCCACGGCGTTCTCGTCGGGGTAATTTCCCGCATAGACCACGCGCGTCAGGCCCGCGTTGATGATCATCTTAGCGCAGGTGAGGCAAGGCTGATGGGTAACATAGATGGTTCCGCCTTCCACGCTGACGCCGTGCAAAGCGGCCTGGATGATGGCATTCTGTTCGGCGTGGAGGGTGCGCACGCAGTGGTTGTTGATCATGAGGTGGCCCACTTCGGTGCAGTGAGGCAGGCCGCGGGGCGCGCCGTTGTAGCCGGTGGTAAGGATGCGCTTATCGCGCACGATGATCGCGCCGACGTGCGCGCGGTCGCAGGTGCTGCGCTGCGCCACCGCAAACGCGATGCCCATGAAGTATTCGTCCCACGAAGGCCGCTTAGCCATGGCTCTCCTTTCCGCTCGCTTCGTTCCCCAAGGGCCGAGGCGCATGATAGCATGGCCTCGCGGGCGTGTCAAGGTGAGCGGCACTTTTCAAAAGGAGGCTGAAAAGCCCTGAAACAAGCAAATTGGGCTTGATTTCTGATGGATATTGGTGTAAAATATTCCTAAATAATTGCATACACCAGCGACGCGCGCCTTGCGGAACCTCTTGGGGGGGTGGTTCCCGCCTCAGGGCGTGTAACCTACCGTACATCCCTCGCAACGCACGCCGTCAGGAGGAGCCATCATGGACGTCATCAAGGTATCCGCCCGCTCTCGCTCGACCGCTGTCGCCGGTGCTATCGCGGGCGTCATCCGAGATACGAAACGCGCCGAAGTCCAGGCCATCGGTGCCAGTGCGGTGAACCAGGCCATCAAGGCGGTCGCCATCGCCAGAGGTTACCTGCAACAGGAGGGTATTGACATCATCTGCATCCCGGCGTTCACCGAGGTGGACATTGAGGGGCAGGAACGAACCGCGGTCAAACTCACAGTAGAGCCGCGCTGAGACGGCAGGGGAGACACTGAGTCGCTCGCGATTTTGCGCGCAAAAAACGGGAACGGGGGCTACTATCATAGGCCCCCGTTCTTTCTTCGGGGTCAAGAATCGTTCTATCCTGCGCCTGCGGCACCGGCGGCGGGGGCCTGGCCCGCCAGCCGGCGAGTCAAGGAGCACCCTCCGCAGGTGGAGCAACTGCGGCCCCCACCCTTTTTATCCGTCTCCAATTCCGACGCGTCAAACACGGCGATGGTCTCGTCTTCCAACCTGACTTCCACCCGCTCTTTAAGGGCAAAGACTCCTTGCACCACTCCCGTGCCTTTGGGGGTCTTCACCGTTGTCCCCACTTTGGGCAGGGACTTTTTCAGGTCGGCATAGGTCTCGTTCTCATAGGAGAGACAGCACAGGAGCCGCCCGCAGACGCCGGAGATCTCCGAAGGGTTCAGCGGCAGGTCCTGTGTCTTCGCCATCTTGATGCTGATCTGATAGAACTCCCGCAACCAGGAGGAGCAACAGAGACGGCGGCCACAGCGCCCGATGCCATCCAGCAATTTGGCTTCGTCGCGCGCGCCGATCTGCTTCATCTCTATTCGTGTCTTGAAGATCTTGGCGAATTCGCGCACCAGGTTGCGGAAATCTACCCGCTTCTCGGCGCTGTAATAGATCATCAACCTGCCGCCGTCAAAATTGTATTCCGTGCGCACCACCTTCATGGGGAGGCCCAATTCGGCCACCTTTTGCCTACATTGGTTGAGCGCCTCGGCCTCCTGGTGCTGGTGCTGATCCTTTTGCAGCATATCCCAGGCATTGGCCCGGCGCAGCACCGGTTTCAGAGGTTCGCTCAACTCTTGCTGAGATACCTCTCTGGGCGGTATCGCCACCCTTCCTACCTCGTGACCTTGAGCCGTATCTACCACGACATACTCGCCGGCCTGCAAGTCGTTGTGGCCGGCGGGGTCAAAGTAATATATTTTCGTAACCGGCCTAAACTCAATTCCCACTACAATCGGCATCTGACTCTCCTTCACACCCTCCACAATGGTCAAAACTTCCATCCTCATATCATAAAATTCCTGTGCTTGCCGCTCTAACTCGCTTCCAGGCGAGGCAGATGAAGGAGCAGAGACTCACATACCAGGCGCGGGTTCACGTTCTGCTCCAGGTATTGGCCTGCTGCAGAACGTGAACCCAGATAGCGCCGCACCTGATCGGGCGATAAGCGACCCGCCTGGGCTGCCAGTGCCTCGCGCCGGTCTATGTGAGCGATCATCTCCGGGCAGCCTTGCTGCCATAGGAGCAGGTCTCGCCACCACGATGCCCACAAGGCCAGCATCTCCGGCGCATCCTGGGCGCGCGCGGCCATCCGCTCTGCGTAGGCCAGCCGTTCGGTGCGGTCTTGCCCCAAGAGACGACTCAGGTCATCCAGCCATTCCTGGCGGCGCCGCCAGACGCCCTCATCGGCCAAAGCCGTGAGAGCCCAACCGGGCCGTCCATCCGCCAGCCGCGCCAGCAGACGTGCCCGTTCCTTATCGGCTCCGCGCGCTTGCAACATCTCCTCAATCCGATGGACGGCCACAGGGCGCAGCGGAAGCACCTGGCAGCGAGAGACGATGGTCGGAAGAAGTCGCTCCGGGTAAGAACTGGTCAACAGGAGAACGACGGAGGGCGGCGGCTCCTCCAGCGTCTTGAGGAGCGCGTTCATGGCAGGAGCGTTGCCCCGATCCACCTCGCGCACGATAAAAACCTTGCGACGTCCGAGCAGGGGCGACAGGGCGGCTTCATGAATGACGCCGCGCACCTGGTCTATCAGGAGCTCGCGCCCGCCCTTGCCCTGGGGTTCAATCAAGCGCACGTCAGGGTGGGCATCGCGGGCCAGACGCTGGCAAGAATCGCAGAGGCCGCAAGGCCGGTTCTCCGGACCGGCCAGGCAGTTCAGGGTCTGAGCGAAGGCGCGCGCAAGGGTGGTCTTGCCCACCTGGGCAGGACCGGTAAACAGATAGGCATGACGCACCTGCTCTCTCATCGCCGACCGTGCCAGGAGCGCCACGGCCCATTCATGTCCCATCACCGGCCAATCCGGAAGAGTAGAAGTCGGCTGCATTTGTACAAGCATTGTACCACAGCCCGTCTCCTCTCCCCAAATTCTTCGGCTCGGTGATGGCCGGTTTTCTCAATCAATGATGGCGTTTTCGGCCTGGAAAGAGACGCCCCAGGCGCGAGGGCGCGGGGGATACTTGGCGATGGCCTCTTCGTTCAGGTCAACGCCCAAGCCGGGCTTTTGGGGGAGTTCCAGATAGCCGTTCTTGACCTGCACCACCGCCGGGTCGATCAGGAGTTCGTCGCGCCAGCGGGCGAACCAAAGGTAGTCGTCGGCGGGCATCTCCTGGATGCTGAGGTTGGGGATATTCGCCACCAGATGCAGCGTCGCGGCGGAGCAAACCGGGCCGTTGGGATTATGAGGGGCAACGCTCACATAGCGAGCCTCGGCCATCGCCGCGATCTTTTTGCATTCCAGGATGCCGCCCACATGGATCAGGTCCGGCTGGATGATATCCACCAGCTGCCGCTCTAGAAGGGGCCAATAGTCGTATTTGGTGAAGAGCCGTTCGCCGGTCGCCAGCGGTATGCGCACCTGGCTTGCCACTCTAGCCAGGGCATCCAGGCTATCCGGCGGTACCGGCTCTTCCATGAAGAAGGGGCGGAACGGCTCTATGGCGTGGGCCAGGCGAATGGCCGTGTTGGGGTCCAGCCGACCATGAATCTCCACCATGAGTTCAACGTCATCGCCCACGGCCTCGCGCACGGCGCGCAGTTGCTCCACCACGAAGCGCATCTCCGCCGGCTTCAGGGTGAGGAAATTAGGGGGGAGAGGGTCCCATTTCAAGGCCGTCCAGCCTGCGGCCACAGCCTGCAAGGCCTCCTCAACCCGTTGGGAGATGGAGTGGCCGGAGGTGGCCTCGCTGATATGGGTGTAGCAGCGCACCCGGTCGCGGCAGGGGCCGCCCAGAAGGCTATAAACCGGCATGTTGCAGGCCTTGCCCAAGATGTCCCACAGCGCTTGCTCTACGCCTCCCAACGCCGAGAGGAGCGGCAACCCTCGCCAGAAACTCCCGTGATACAGGGTGCGCCAGTGGTTCTCTATATGCAAGGGGTTTTTGCCCAAGAGGTAAGTCTTCATATCCTTAAGGATGGCGACCACCTGCTCGGGCCTGTCCAGGCTGGCCTCGCCAACGCCGGTGAGCCCTTCGTCGGTAAACACCTTGACGAACACCCAATCGCGCCAGTCGGCATCTACCACGTAGATCTTCATGTCGGTGATCTTCATGCTACCCGACATCCTCCGGCCTGACGATCTTCTCCCAGGTGTAGCCCGCCGTGAAGCCCAGAACCTCCTGGGCGTGTCGGCAATCCAGGGGCGACATGCGCCCGCCAAAGCCTTCCGCCACCCGCGCAACGCCCGGATAGTAACGGTTCACCAGGTCTAACGTCGGCTCCCGCATCAGGGTATCGGGGGCCGCGATATAGAACGCGTCGTAGCCCGTCTGCGAAGATTCCAAGGCCAGCCGACAGGCTTGGGCCACATCGCGCACGTCCACATAGGCCCACAGGTTGAAGCCGTTGCGCGCAGGATCGGCCCATGCTGCGCGCAACTCGCCTGCATAGTCCTCCGGACGCTGAATGTACGAGAAGCGCATCGTCATGATGGACATGGTGGGCTCGCGACGGGCGAAGCCGCGTCCCAACTCTTCGCCGACGATCTTAGAGAGGCCATAGGCATCCTGTGCCAGGAGGGGATGCGCCTCATCAATGGGCAGATAGAGGGGGCTGAATGGCCGAAAAGCAAAGGGGAAGCCGAGGGAAGACTCGCTCCCCGCCAGCACCACTTTGCGAATGCCGAGCACGCAAGCCGCCTGCAAGATGTTGAAGGTGGACATCACGTTGTTGCGGAAGACGACCTCGGGTGCATGTTCTCCCGGCCAGGGGATGGCCGCCAGATGGATGACGGCATCTTTTCCTTCCAACATGCCGAAGACCTGCCCCAAATCGCACAAATCCGCCTGGTATGTGTGCACCTGCTCCGAGGGGCGCAAGTCCACGTTTGTGACCTGATAGCCGTGCTCCAGCAGGTCGGCGACGACCCAACGGCCTGCCTTGCCCGTTCCGCCCGTTACTACTACTTTCTTGACAGAACCCATATCCTAGCCCTCCCGGTAGGCCTGCCGATATAGCGCGATGATCTCCTCCTTGCTGGCTGCACGGGGGTTATTGGCAGGGCTCCCACTGGCGATGGCGTCGTGGGCCATTTTCTCCAGGAGCGATTCGTAGCGTGCCTCTTCCACGTGCAGCATGCGCAGCGAAGGGATGCCTACATCGCGGTTCAGGCTCTTCAGTGCGGCCACAATATCCGTTTCGCCCATCTCTGCCGCGATACGGGCGTAGCGCTCAGGCGCAGCCGGCACGCTGAATTCGGTGACCACCGGCAAGAGCACCGCGATAGAGTGCCCATGCGTCAAATGAAAACACGCGCCCAGGGGCCGCGCCATGCCGTGGATGAGCGCGACGGACGAGTTGCTGAAGGCCATGCCTGCCTGCATCGCCCCGAGCATGACCGCGCTGCGGGCCGTGAGGTTGTTGCCATCGTTGTAGGCAGCACGCAGGTTCTGAGAGATGAGGCGTATGGCAGACAGGGCCAGGAGATCGGTCAGCGGCTGCGCCCGCTTGGAGATGTAGGCCTCAACCGCGTGGGTAAGCGCATCCACACCGACGGCGGCAGTGAGAGATTTCGGCATGGAGAGGGTGAGGGTGGGGTCCACGATGGCCGCCGCACAAAGGCAATGGCGGCTGGCGAACATCATCTTTACATCGCGCTCGGTGTCGGTGAGCACCATCACCCGCGTCACTTCGCTGCCGGTGCCCGCCGTCGTCGGCACGGCGATCACCGGCGGCCCCGCGCGCGGGATCTTTTCCACGCCCATAAACTCCTGAATCGGCTCCGGGTTCGCCCGGCGGACGGAGATTCCTTTGGCGCAATCAATGGAACTTCCGCCGCCGACCGCGACGATGCCGTCGCATTCCGCACGGCGCAAAAGCGCGAGGCCATCTTCCACGTTTGCCAGCGTCGGATCAGGCCGCACGCCGTCAAAGACCGTCACCTGCATCCCCGCCTCTGCCAGTAACTTCTGGGCCTGCTCTGCCACGCCCAATTGCACCATGCCCGCATCCGTCACCAAGAGGACGCGCGAGAAACCAAGTTGCCGCGCCGTCGCGCCCAACTCGTTCAACGCGCCCGTACCATAATGAATGAGCGGCGGCACACGAAAGGTTGCTACGGACATCAGCCCTCCCTTCTTATTCTCAGGCGGCCCTCGGAAACGACCGCTATATCCCGACGCGCGCGGTCAAAGATCGCAGGTAACGAGCGTCATCCTCGGCGAACACGTCCGGGTCTCCTGTGCCGCAATACTCAACGGCCAGAGGCCCCCGATAGGCTACTTCCTTCAAGGCTTGCAACACCGGATAGTAATTGATGTCTCCCCACCGCACCGGCAGGTTCCAATCGTAGCCCCAGGGCAGCAGTTTGACGTTCTTGATGTGGGTATAGCCGATGCGTGGGCCACAGGCCCGGATCGCCTCTGTCAGCGACTCCTCCCGATGCGCGATAAGGAGATTGGCGAAATCCAGCGAGGCGGTCAAATAAGGAGATTCGCAGGCGAATACGATGCGTTGTTGAGAGGCAGCCGTATCATGGATTGTGCCCATGTGACTCTCCAACGCGATGTGCACCTGGTGTTTCTCTGCCAAACGCGCGATGCGAGAGAGGGTCCTCTGCACCGCTTCATAGTCAGACTCCCGCGCGTCAGCCGAGACGACCTCCCTTTCTCTCCGCTCCCGACGTAGGCTCAGGCGGGTGTGCAGGATGGGCACGCGAAAGTTCGCCAGGATGGCGATGACCTCGCCGAAGGCCCTCTCCTCCGCTTCTCTTTCCCCCTCGCGAGAGATGGGCAAAGGGGCGTAAAAGACGCTGTAAATCGTCAGTCCCCGGTCCGCGGCGAGGGGGCCGGCCCGGCGCAAGGAGTTCTCCACGCCGGACGGTGTGGAGAGGTCTATATCCCGGAAATCTCGGAGTTCAATACCACTGTAGCCAAAGGCCCGCGCTTGGGCGCAGGCGTATGCCATCTCGTACCCACGATAGGTGTAGCCTACCAGACAAAGTTCCGCCAAGTCGGATAACCGCCTCTCAATTGCAACATTTCACGTGTGGCCGAATTCCCGATGGAGCGCCTCCGCAAAACGGTTGAGTTGTTGAACCGTTCCCCATACAGGTAAGACTGCCAGGGCCTGCTTCAAAGTAGGAAGACGGCGACCCAGCACGTATTCTATAATAAGACGGCGCTGAACGGCCAGCAGGCGTGTATAGCCCCCCAACCATTCTGGGATCGCCCCTATCGGCATAGCCTGTACCTTCCGCCCCTGCACTCGCGTAGGCACCTCTACAATCGCCTCGGCAGGGAAGTTGGCGATGGCGCCTCGGTTCGGCACTTGCAAGGGAACGACCTGCATCTGCCCTGTGGCGACAGCTTGTATCAGCTTCCCTACGGTGAGACCCGTGTAAGGGTAATTGACCTTAGAACGTTCAGGGTGAATTCCTGGTGAGTCGGTGATGGGTTCGCCGGTGCGTAGGGCCTCTTCTAACGCCGATTCCTGCCTCTCCCGCTTGCCTTGCCAGGCCTGCCAGCGCGCCCTTTCCTCCGGGCTCTCTGCGATCTGGTAAGGCCAATGATGGTAAGCGGAACTGCGCAGATGTCCGGTCAGCTCCAGGATCGGCCTGATGATCCGATTTCCCGGATGATAATCTGGATCGCGTTCTATCTCCTCCCATCGCTCCCGCCAAAGCGCGTAGCCATCCTGACCGTTGACCGTCAGGGCCAGAACCCAACCGTCGTGGTTCACTCCGGCATGGGTCAATGTTATGCTCTCATAGGGCACGCGAAAGTAGTAAGCCAGGGCGCCGCGCAGGCCGTCCACTTCTACACACAGGCCCACAGCCTGCACGCCGCTGCCTTCGCCTACCACCCCCGCGAGGACATCGGTAGGGTTCATCAAGGTGATAAAGAGCGCGTCGGGGCAATACCTGCGCATGTCGGCTGCAAGGCGCAGGCTCCAAGGGGCGCAGGCGAGGGCCCATCCTGCTACTCCCGGCCCTTCCTCTGGCAGCGAGAAGCCCAACCCCTTCAGAAGGCGATCCAACCGCTCGTGTTCCTCTCTCAGCCAGACGGAAACCAAGGCCACGTCGGCGCCTTCCAGGGCAGCCTCTCGCGATGACGCTACAGTACCCCGAATCGGCACATCCCAGGCCCTGCGAACCACCTCCGCGTAGGCTCGCATGCGTTCCGCCTTCTCAGGCACGATGTCGTACAAAGCGATCTCTACAGCGAAAGGTAGCCCGCCCTGCCTCATGACATGGCCGAGGCCGTTGATGATAGAAGGGACGAAGAGACTGCCTCCGCCGATGTAGGCCAGTTTCGCTTCCATACCCACCGCTAAGGAATCGGCGCCAGGGCCACCTTCGTGTCATCCCACGACAGGATGCGCGTCGGCGTCATCTTGATAATCACGTGCACGCTGTTGATCATCCGCTGAGGCGTGGGCGATTGCGCGCCCTCCACGCCCAGATACTTCGTGTAGATGCGCTTGACCATGTCCAGAACATACTGGCGATCCTCCAGGAGCTCCACCTTGCCCTCCAGGATCACCGCCTTGAAGCGAAGCCCTCCTTCGGTGATGTCTATGCTGATGGCGCAGTTGGGGTTCTTGCGCAGGTTTTTCGCCTTCACGAAGGTGGGTGGCGTTTCCATGTAGATGCTGGTGCCGTCCCACCAGAACCAGATGGGCACGACGTGAGGTCGGCCATCGGGCCGCACCGTGGCGATGCGCGCCAGGACCGGCTCCGACAGGAAGGCATCTATTTCGGCTTTGGTCATTTCCGGCATATTTCTTCCTCCTTAGATTACTTATAACGATGATTCTCCGTTTGGATACAACATGTCGGCCACCCAACCCACGCCTAACTCATGCAGTTTCCAGGCTGCGGGGGCTCCGGTCTGTTCATCCCATCCCATCATCCGGTAAAAGGTGCAAAGCGCGCGGGCGAACTCCTGCGGGGGCAGCGCGTTGCCCGCCGAAGGTCCCTCGCGAAATGGCTCAAAGAAGCGTGCGGGTATCCGATCGTCGGCCGCGGTGAAGCCTTCGCGAGCATTGAAGGCGCGCGCCATCGTGTAAGCCCGCTCACCTGCCCTGAGCAGTTCATAAAGCGAGGTGTCCCAGCCGGTGATGGCTTTGACCAGTTCCACGATGCGAAAACGGTCAAAGGTGAAGAAAACAAAGCCGCAGAAGCCCAGGATGTTCATCACAACCGACCAGGGGATCTCCACCGCTGCCAGCCGCACCTTGGCCGGGCTCAGATCGTTGAATTGGAGGGGTTCCAGGATGCCGAAGGGGCGAACGCTGGCAATGGCGTTCTCGGTCGTGTAGTCGGTATCATGGATATTGTGGTTATGGTCGGCACCTGTGGGCGAGACGGCATAGCCAAGGCCCAGGGCATATTTCACGCGCGGCTCGTGCATGGGGACCTCTTGCCCCTTGGCATGCATGGCAAAGGCCTCGGTGCCGCGTCCGATGGCTTTTGCCGCCCGGAACGACCCTTCGCTGAGGAGGCGACCGAAGCCCTCGCGCTTGCCCATCAATTCCACCATCCGCACCATAGCCTCGGCGTTGCCGAAGCGCAGGTCAATGCCTCCCGTGTCCTCCGATGTGAGGAGGCCGCGCTCAAAGCATTCCATCGCCCAGGCAATCGTGATGCCGCAGGAGATGGTATCTAACCCATAGGCGTTGCACAATTCGTTCGCCTTGGCGATGGCCGCCAGATCGCTCACCCCGCAACTGGAGCCAAAGGAGCCGATGGTCTCATATTCTGGCCCACCGTAGATCGGATCTACCGGATATGGCCCCTCCTGAATCTCCACCACCCGCTTGCAATGCACCGGGCAGGAGAAACAAGTATTTCGTTCCTTGAGGATCGTGTCGCGCATCCGCTCGCCGGTGATGGCCTCATATTCCGCGAAGGTGCCTTCACGGAAGTTATAGGTGGGCAGGCCGCCGGTCAGATGGTGGCCCGCCAGGCCGCTGGCCGTGCCCTGGTCGCGCAGGTCGCCCGCCCAGGTCTGCGGGTAGTGCCCGGCATACCAGCGGGCGAGGTTCAGGACGGCCTGGCGGTCGGCAACTTCCACTTTGTTGGTGCCGCGCACGGCGACCGCCTTCAGGTTTTTAGAGCCCATGACCGCGCCCAGGCCTGTGCGGGCCGCGGCCCGATTGATGTCGTGCATCACCGCCGCGATAGGTGATAGGCGCTCGCCCGCCGGGCCGATCTGCGCCACCCGCACCCGGTGATCGCCCAACTCCTCGTGTAACGTAGCCTGCGTGCGCGCGGTCAGCATCCCCCACAGGTGCTCGGCGGGGCGAATCTCGGCGGTGCCATCTTTGACCCACAGATAGACCGGACGTTCCGCCTTGCCGGTAATGATGATGGCGTCGTAGCCGGCCATGACCAGTTCGGCTCCCCAGTAGCCGCCCACGTCGGCCTCGCCGAAGCCGCCCGTGAGGGGCGATTTGCCACCCACCGCGCTCCGTCCGCTGCCTCCGACCGTCGCGCCGGTGACCACCCCTGTGGCGAAGATCAACAGGTTATCCGGCCCCAGGGGGTCTATCCCCGGAGGCAATTCTTTCAGCAGATAGTGGGCGATGATGCCCCATCCCCCCATGTATGTGCGGTAAAATCGCTCATCTTGCTCCTCAACCCCGATCTCGCCGGTGGAGAGGTTCACCCGTAAGATTTTGCCGGTGTAGCCGTACGGCATAACGTCCTCCTGATCTGCCATTTAAGCGAAATGTGCCGGGAGGCACATCACCGTGAACATGCTGCGGGCACAGGTGTAATGGCCTTTCTCATAGGCCCTGCGCACCTCCTCGGCCACGACGGGCACGTTGCTGGTGATCTTGACCGAGAAGAGTTCGTTCTTGGGCACCATCGGCAGGTCGTCCATCTTGATGCACCGCACCCGCTCCGCGGGCACCGCAAAGGCATAGGATGAGGGTTCCTTGTGACTGTGGAAGATGGTTAATTTGATCTCGGCCTCTACGGGGTTGGGGTTCAGGACGGAAAGCCACTCGCTCTCCTCCAGGATACCACCGGCCAGGATGATGCCATCCACGTAATAGAGTTCCTTATCCTTCTCGGTCAGCGGCCCCGGCGTCAGGATGACGGAGCCCATCGCGTTGGTCACGGGATCATCCGGTTCGTACTCGCCGCGCGTCTCCTGGGCTACGATGGGCACGTCGGATCGCACGCGCACGCCGTACTCCTTGTTATGCTCCAGAAGGCCAGGGATGGCATGTAATGGTTGCTGTTTGCTCCGTCGCGGCGGGATCGTCAGGGTGTGCTCGCGCGGGGGTATATCCTCATAAAAGACGGTGATGGTGACATGGGCCTCGCGGTCGCCTGGATTGAGAAGGCAAAGCCAGTCGCCGGAGTCCCAATGGTCGCCGATCTTCTTGCCCCCGCGATGATCCATCAGTTTCCCTTCGGCATAGTACCATTCGGTGTAGAGCATGGCGTCATTCCTCTTTTTTCTTCAGCGGAGACGAGAACGTTCAAAGAACTTGCGCGGGTTTTCCACCAGGAAGGTGTGCACGTCCCTTTCGGTGAAGCCTGCCTGCAACAGTGCAGGGACGGCATCGGTCATCATGTAGGCGTAGGTGCGGCGGCCACATTCCGGATGCTCGGCCTCCGCCTCAAACTCTATTTTGCCCTTCTGGTTGTTCCACGTCCAGTTGACATCTATGCTGATCAGCACTTTGTCCTGATAGCCGGCATCGCAGAGATGGTGCAGAAGGTAAGTCAGGTCGGGCCAGGGGGTGTCGTGCTCAAAGCCGAAGTTGTTGAAAAGGAGGGAGCCGCCTTGCCGGGCGATCTCCTCCAGATATTTTGCCTCTTCTTTAAGCGTCCGCCCCTCCCAGCCGAACTCGGCCTCTACATGAGAGAAGAAAACGCAATTCAGGTCTGCACCAGCCCGCAGCAACACTTGGGCCTGCTCGCGCGCCCCCGCGCAGGCGTGGGTTGCGATGCAGGCTCCGGTCTTGAGGTGCGCCTTAGCCCCGGCGGTGAAGACCTGCACTTCCCACGGCGTCAGTTGAGGCAGGTCTGCCGCCACCTTGATAATCCCCGCGCGTACGCCCAGGTTATCTATCCCTTCGGTCAGTTCCTTCACCATGCGGTCAACCATCTGAGATTCGCTGAGCGCGGCGAGCGGCTTGGGCGTTACCTTCTCGCGGTAGTACCCCGTGCAGGCGACGATGTTCACATCCACCTGCTCGGCGATCTCCATGAACCAGTCTATGCGGCGCACGGGCGTCAGGTCCACAACGGTCTGAACCCCCGCCTCGCGCCCTTCGCGCAGCAACTTCACCTGAAAGTCTATAGATTCCTTTCGCCGTGAATCGTCAAACTGAAAGAGGACGTGCTCATGAATCAAAGTTGTCCCCAGTTGACTGGTATCAACGGGCCCACGGACGGTGATCACCTGTGACATGGTTCCTCCTAACTAGTTCTTTAGGATCAGAATCTCACTCTTCAACATTGGCAATAGGCCGGGCATCCAGCACCGCCCAAGCGCGCGAGAAATCGTATTTGCCGCGCTCAAAGATGTGGCGAATCCCCTGTACGGTGATGGGCACGTCGCTGCGCACGCGCGCGGCATACGGCTGGTTGGGAATGACCTGCGGCAGGTCTGAAAGAAGGGTGGGCAAGATGCGCTCCGCCGGCACGGTCAATGTATAGTCCACCGGCTTCAGCTCTGCACGGGCCGGCCTGGAAACCTTCGTGCGGACATCCACATCGCCACCGGGGATGAAGGTGATGGTGCAGTGCGCGGGCGTCGTGTTGGGGTTGAGGATCGTCAGCCATTCGCGCTCCTCCAGCGCCATTCCCTCCCGCGTGAGAACGAGGCAATCCACATAGTACCATTGCTTCTCCAGGTCTCCCAAAGGGCCGGGGTGAAACATGAAGGTGGACATGCTGTTGGTCACCCGCTCGTGGGCCAGGCGATCTCCCACCGTCGCCTGCACGACGATGGGCACGGTGCTGCGTACACGTACACCGAAGCGTTTACGCGGGTTGCAACCCGGCGGGCAGTTGGAGGTGCCCAGGTTATCCGGCTCCTCGTGCATGTGTACCCGCCCTTGGCGGCCTGCGGGAAGAACGAAGGTGAAATCTTTGGGTGGCTCATCCTCGTAGAAGAACGTGGCCGTCACCTCGGCATCGCGCCGGTTGCTGAGGTTGACCAGGAGCATCCAGGCATCAAAAACGTTGGTGCTTTGCACCATCTGGCCGGTCACCCAATCCTTGAAGGGCGCGTATTGAGAGAAGAACTCGGTGGCATACCACTCCGTGTACATGGTTGTCTCCTCAACCTATGAGAATAGAAGGCGGGCGGCGGCCAGGCCGCGCCCCCTGACAGAGATCGTTACTGCGCTATCTGCCACAGGCAGGGTGTCTTCATCCCTTTCCAATAGGTCCGTCCGGCGCGCCGCGTGCAGCGGGCCTAAGCCGGAAACCTTCACCGATGCAACCGCTTCCTTCCCAGTGCACTCCCACAGGCGTACGATCAGACCCTCCTCCTCGGCCACCTTGAGGGCGGCAAGGACTGTATGATCCGGCTCCACCTGCACGAAACCGTGGGCATCGGGAGGAAGATCGCCCTGCTGCGCGGGAGGCAAAGGCGCGACCAGGAGCTCATTGTTGTCCTCTCCGCCGAAGCGCACGGCGGCGACCGGATCAAAGCCACCACCGTGCCCGCGCAGGCTGTAGCGGAAGGTGAAGTGTGTCGCACCGGCCTGGTCGCGCGTGACTTCGTGCCAGTCTATCGCGTTCCCCAAAGCCAACGAAAGCACGGTGCTGTTCGTCGGGTCGGGCTCAACGGGGTCTTCCGCCGTCGTGCGATGGCCGAATTCTACCAGGTATGAGTCCGCCTGAGAGAGCGTTACGCCGAACTCGTCGTTAAACACGTCCACGAAATGACGGACGGCGGTGACTGCCTGCCCCGCACCGGGGCGTTGCTCTGCGCCGGGCGTGATGATCGCGGCGGGGGCTTCAAAACGGTACTGCCGTCCCGGCACGCGGAGGGGGAAGGCGAAATCTAGTTCCTGTTTCTCGCTCGTCGGTAGTTTCTCCACGTCGTTGCGGATGTCCACCCGGTCCAGGTTTGTGTAAAGGGTAATGGTCGTTGTAACTTTGGTGTTTTTGAGGGCGGCCCGCACGATCAATTGGCCGAACAAGGGACCACAAGGGCCCCGCGTCACTTCTGCCGCCTGGGGGGTATGCTCTATGCCGTCGGATAGGTAAAGACACTGATTGAGATGATATGGGCTATCGGCATCTACTAACTCCCTGCCGCGCGTTTTGTCGTACAGGCTGACGATGCCGCCCGTCGCCGGGCTCACCTTCACCGCATAAAGGGGGCCTTCCAACCCGTGGTCTGCAAACTGCCACGCCATGCCGTCGGGCTCGGCCTGGGAACCGACAGACTGTACCACGAAGGTCCGGTAGCCCATCGCAGGCACAGCGCGGGCCTCAAAGTAGAGTACAGGCCGCCCCCCTTCCTCTACGATCTGCGTGGGCATCGCCTCGCCGGTCGCCGGGTCGGTGATGCGCGAGGCCGGATCAACCCCTTCTGCCCGGACGATCCCCGTCCGTGCCCAGCCGAGGCCGTTGAATACCAGGAGCCGCCTTTCGTCGCCCGTCGGGACGCGCCGGGCCAAGGCTGCCAGGCCGTCGGCGATGATCGTATCAAAGGCTCGATGGGCTGTCGTCTGCCAGCGGCGGCGGAGCGCGGCGTTGAGGGCGCGGTTGCCATCGTTTGCCCCATTCCAGGCATGATCGGCCAGGTAGATCAGGTTCATCCAACCTCGACGCAACTCCTCGCGGTGGGCCGCGTACCAGTCGCGATCCAGGCAGGAGAGGATGGCGGCAAGGCGATCGGCGATTCCGGCCCGTTCCTGCGCCCGCCGCCAAGCAGCCACATCGTAGGCCAGGCTGACCGGCCAGGCATCCCACGACGTGCCGTAATCGCCTCGATAGGTGGGCACCTGCAAGCGGCGCGCGGCAACCTGGGCATCTACATCGTCCCAGAATTGCTTGTGGGAAGCGTTGACCAAGCGCGGATATTCCCAACCTTGGGCGTTGTAGGCAGCGATGGTGGCCGCCTTCTTCGCGGGCAGGTCTTTGCTTTGGGGTGAGAGGTCGCCGTAGCATCCCACCAGCGCAACGGCGGAGAAGGGATAGCGGTCTCCCCAGCCCTCATAGGCGGGCAGGATTTGTTCGTGCAAGGCCGTATTGGTGGAGCGGAGGTCGCGCAGGACGAAGTTGCCCTCTACATAGTCTTCGTTACGACGACGCACCAGGATGCGGCTGCCATCGGGCCCTTCCCAGGCGAAAACGGGCGGCTCTTCCAGGCGTTTTGCCCAGGGGCATTCGTAAGGCAGGATGGACTTGACCAGGTGGTTAATCCCGCTCCCGGCGAGGATGGTCGCCATCGCCCAGGCGATGGTCGGCGTCTCCTGATGGTTGGCGTAGCCGATGTCCAACCCATGTTCTTTGGCCCACGCGCGCGCCGGATAGAATTGGCGGATTAATTCCTCCAGGCTCATGGCGCAGGTCATGGCCATGTTGAAGAAAGGGTTGAGGGTGACGGTTCCCCGGCGGATGTGCGTAAAGAGCCGCGCCGCATGCGCCGGGTATCGCTCCAGGTAAAACTCCACCTCGCGCGCGTGAACGGTATTGTAATGGTTTCGTTCGGCCTCCGGCGCATCACGGGTTGCTTCGGCCAGGGCGAGTTCCGCTTCCATTAACTCGGCATCGTCCGCGCGGCACGATTCTTCGTCGTGATAGACCCAGGTGTAATCGGTGCAGACGTCGCTCAGCAGGTAAACCGTCCAAGGCCGATGATGGCCGACGGATGTTGTGGTGGTCACAGTGCCTTCCGCGGTGACCAGGCGCACAGGTGCGTCGGAAACCGGCGGGTGATGAGGCCAGAGGGTTGGCGCGTAGCAACGGTATTCCCGCACGCCGGGCGCGATCTCCAGGGGGGTGATCGTCTCCTCTCCCCCTGCCACGATGCCCAGCGTACCCTGCACGGGCCGAGCCAACCGATTCTCAATGGTCACCAAGACCCATTGGCATAACTTCCCCTCCCAATGGCTGAAATAGATCGTTTCTTTCGCTTTGACAACGGCCACGCGATACTTGGGCATCTTCTAACCTTTCCTCAAAACTTAGTAACGAGTCCGGCTCAGGCTTCAGGCCTCCAGACGCGGCGCGCCGCCCCCAGAAGGCTGGCATCCTCGCCCAACGCGCCTACCGAGATGCGCGTTCCCTGCAAGTCCACCCAACTGCCGCAACGGCGGGCCACGGCCTTGCGGACCGGCTCCAGCAGGAGATCGGCTGCGCCGCGCATGATGCCACCCCCCAGAGCGATCACTTCCGGATTGAGAAGGGCTACCAGATTGGCGAGGCCGATACCGAGATAGTCGGCGGTCTTGTGCACGATCTCTAAGGCGACCTCGTCGCCGAGCCGCGCTGCATCAAAGACCATCCTGGCATCCACGGCTCCATCGGCGGCCATATCTCGGATCGCCGTTCTGCGTCCTTGTCGGAGCGCACCTTCGGCGCGGCGGGCGATGGCCGGGCCTGCGGCAAGGGCCTCCAGACAGCCGAAGTTCCCACAATTGCAGAGCGGTCCATCGGGCTCAACAGTGGTGTGGCCGAACTCCCCTGCCGTGCCGCGCCAGCCGCGATAGACCCGGCCGCGCACCAGGATACCCGCGCCGACACCTGTGCCAACGACGACGTACACCAGGTGTTCAGCACCGATCCCTACGCCTTTCCAGGCCTCGCCCAGCGCAGCGGCCTGCGCATCCATCTCCAACTGGACGGGAAGGCCAAGGGCATCCCTCAGGATGGCTCCGAACGACACGTTTTGCCAGGGGCCCAGGTTGGGTGCGGAGAAGATGATGCCCTTCTCCGCGTCCAGCATGGCCGCCACGCTGCATCCCACGCCGACCACCGTCTCCCAGGCCAAACTTGCCTGGCCTGCCAGGTGGTGGAAGCGGGAAGCCATCTCTGCGACCATTTCGGCAGGTTCGCGCGGGGCACGCAGAAGATAACGCTCCCGGGCCAGGATGTTTCCTTCCTGATCCACGAACCCGATGAGCACCTTCGTGCCGCCGATGTCGCAACAGGCGGCGCAACGACGGGCGTTGGTCATCTTGGCCCTACCTTCCAACGGGCGCGACGGCGGCAAACACAGGCTACCGGCCCCGCCGGGGACCGATAGCCTGCAGGTCCGCTGGAGCAAAGAGACAAAGGGTTAGGCTCAGGACTGGAACTCCTTCAATTTCTCCAAAGTCTCCTTCTTCACCCGGGCCATGCCTGCCTCCGGCGTTTCGGTCAGATGGAGGATCTTATCAAAGGCTTCGCCCAGCAGGTTCGAATATTCCGCGGCTACAGGGTTCATGGGCATGACCGTGGTCAGTTTGCGCTCGCCTTTGACGATGTTGCGCGCCACGGTCGCCGCCGGCCACCAGAGCCGCTTGTCGTCCATCAGGCTCTTTTGCACCAGGATTTCCTTGAATTTGGCATGGACGTTAGCCGCGTACTCCGGCGACTTGAAGAAGCGCAACAGCTCCCAGCCCCAATCGGGGTACTTGGCAACGCTGGGGATGACCCATGGCCAAGACCACCAGGCGATGGCGCTATCGCCGTGCTGCTTGGCCTTGGGTGGAGAAGGCGGCGGGGCCGCGCTGTAGTCTTTCCCAAACTCCCACTCCGGATGGAAGTCAAAGATCATCTGGCCGGTCCAGTCGCCCTCTATCTGCATGGTCAAGTTGCCCGCCAGCCAGGGGTTCTGTTCGCCTCCCTGGGAGCCGATGCTCGTTGACCAGCGGTCCAAAGCCTCTACGCCGAAGTATTTAACCTGGGCGATCAGGTCGTTCAGGGCTTCTATCACACCAGGATGGTCAGGTGTCGGTTCTCCTTTTACCGTATCCCACAGGACGCCGCCGAAGTTGACGATCCAAGTGAAGCGGGTCCAGTTCCAGCTCGGTATGGAAAGACCCAGACGTTGAATGTTGCCGTCCTTGTCTTTCGTGGTTAGTTGGCGGGCCCACTCCCACAGTTCGTCAGTATCTTGCGGAAGGCTGGTGAGGCTTTTACCGATCTCTGAGAAGTGCTGGGGGCGCGTCCACAAGAGAAAGACGCCGGCGTTGTCCACCATGCCCCAGATCTTGCCGTCCATCTTGCAGGTATCCATGATCCCGGGCACGAAGTCATCCAGATCAAATTTGCTGGCAGCGATGTAGTCATCCAGAGGGAGGATCAGGTTGCGCTTGGCCCAGCTACCCATCCGTTCCACGCAGTCCCAGGTGTGGAAGAGGTCAATCTGGGTGCCGGCTGCAGCGGCAGTAACGAAGGCGTCGCAGTTCTGCCCGGCCACGGGTTCCACCGTCACGTTGGGATAGGCGAGAGAGAAGCGAGCGATGATCTGGTGGGTAAACTCCAAAGCCGGTTCGTAGTTGTTTCCCCACCAGTAGACGAGTTTGATCTTTTCCGTGGGGTTGGACTTCTGGGGTGTGAACCCCTCTAGGGTGTTGCCTGTGGGGACTTGTACCTCGGGAATCTTGGCGACGGTGGTCGCGGTGGCAGCCGCGATGGTTGCGGTGGGGGCGGTCGTCGCCGTTGCCGCCGGGGGCGCGGTAGTGGGGGTGGCGCCGCGCGCACAACCGGCCAAGGTAATCCCGGCAGCGCCCAGACCCAAAACCCTCAACATTTCACGGCGAGTAATATATTTTCCGTTCATGGGGGTCTCTCCTTTCCCCTAAAATGATCTAACCGTTACGCCGATAATCGTCTCTGCGACTCTGTCCTGCTCGGTTTTCCCTCCTTTCATGCTCTTTCAGGCGCGTCGTGCCGCACGGCCCTCTTGATGGCCCGTGATAGCGCGACGACAGGGTTTACTTGAAGCCCGTCGTGACGATACCCTGGATGAACGACTTCTGAGCCACGAAGAAGAGCGCCACCATCGGTAGAGTGTACAACGTTGCGCCCGCCATCATGGCCCCCAGAGCCGTGCCTCCCCCTGCACCGTAACGCATAAGGTAGCCCCGCATCCCCAAAGAAAGTGTCCAGAGTTCACGGTCTTTGAGGTAGATCAACGGCATCTGAAAGTCGGTGTAGGTCCAAATGAAGGTAAAGGCGATCAGGGTTGCCAGCGCGGGCTTAGCCAACGGCATCACCACCCGCCAATAGGTATCAAAGTGGTTACATCCATCCAGCCTCGCCGCATCCGTCAGGTCTTTGGGGATGCTCATGAAGAACTGACGCATTAAGAAGATGAAGAAAGCATCGCCGAAGAAGGCGGGCACGGTCAGAGGAAGAAACGTGTTTACCCAGCCCAATTGTCTAAAAATGATGAAAAGAGGAATCATGGTGACCTGGCCTGGGAGCATCATCGTCGCCAGCACAATGGCGAAAAGAAGGCCGCGCCCCCGCCAATAGATGTGGGAGAGGGAGTAGGCTACCACCGTGCAGGAGAAGACGCGCCCGATCAGCACGCCTGCGCAGATGATCAGCGTATTGCGCAGATATTGGAAGAAGTTGATATACGTGACGCCGTAGCGATAGTTAATCCACATGGGCGGATCTGGGATCAGACGCGGCGGAATCTCAATGATCTGGGCCGGTGGCTTTAGCGATGTGGAGATGAGCCAGAGCCATGGAAAAAGGAAGAGAAAACCCATCAGCGAAACGAGCAGATACGAAATGACTCGCATCCCCACCTTTCGTAAGATGACAGGCAGCGTCTTGGCTCGTGTGTCAGTTACTTTGCCCGACAGCGCGACCTCCATAACTATCCCTCCCTTGAGTAAATCAAGCGATGTCGTAGTACGTCCAACGCCCTGAAGTGCGTATCAACACCCAGGTTACCAGGGCGGAGATCAGAAAAAGTATCCAGGCCAGGGCAGAGGCATATCCCATCCTCAGATACTCGAAGGCCTGGATGTACAAATACAGACCGTAGAAGAGGAGCGAGCCTTGAGGCGCGCCCATGGTCTGCGCGGCGGAGCCGCCGGAGGCACTGATAATGTAAGCCTGGGTGAAATATTGAAGCGACCAGATGATGCCGGTGATGAGCTGGAAGAGGGTGACGGGCGAGATCATGGGGAGGGTGACGTGCCAGAACTTGCGCCAGCGCCCGGCACCATCCAGTTCGGCGGCCTCATAGAGTTCCTGGGGCACCCCTTGCAGGGCGGCCAAGTAGATGATGGTCATCGCGCCTACCGCCCATACCTGCATGATGATGATGCTCGGCTTAGACCACACGGGGCTGGCGAACCACAGGGGTCCCTTGATGCCGATCACCTTCAAGGCATTGTTGACGATGCCCAGGTTGGGGTTCAGAATCCAGTTCCAAAGGATCGCCATAACGACGGCGGGCATGAGGGTCGGCAAGATGTAGATCGTTCGCCAGATCGCCTGGCCACGAATCTTCAGGTTCAGGAGCATGGCGCAGAAGAGGGCGAAGACCAATTGGGCAGGGATGCCGATGATCGTCAGATAGGCGCTATTCCACAGTGCCTTGGGAAAGAAGCGATCTTTGACGATCAGATTGACATAATTAGCGATCCCGATCCAACGCGGCGCGACGGGAATGTCATAGCGGGTAAAACTGTAATATAACGAGGCCAGCATGGGGTAGGCCAAAAAGGCCAGCACGCCGATGATCCACGGCAAGGCGAAGATGATGCCTGCGACGAACTCCCGCCGGGCATTCCGGCTCCACCCTCGCCTCCTAAGCGGCACTCCAGATACGGCCATCTCTCACACCTCCTGCTAGGCTTTCCATAACTCCTTGAGGAGACGCACGGCCTCTTCGGCCAGGAACTCCCCCCCGCCGGGGCCGACTTTGGCCGAACGGGCCGGCCAGGCCTCAAGCCCCTCCGTGGCGAAGGCACGCCGCGTGATGATGTAGCCGGGGTGATCGTTCGCGTTGCCGGCGACCACCGTTGCCAGGAAGGGGGACTTCTCCTTGATGTCCAGGGCAAACTCCACAAACGGCACACCGGGCAGGCCGACCAGCGCAAACCTCCCCAGCCGGAAGACCTGCACGCCGGTCGGCACAGCGAGCGCGCCCTCTTGCTGCAGGAGCGTCACCTCCTGGGCATAAGCCTCTAACGCCTGCGGATACTTCAGCTCAATATCGGCCTTGCTCCAGAATTGGCTGTAGTCGCGGATGGGGAGGATCACCTTCTCTTTGGCACAGCCCAGCCGAATCACCGGATCGCACGAGGTCTCCAATTGCACGGCCATGACCGCGCTGGCAACGGCGTCGGCGGTCTCCTCTAGACCGTAAGTGAAGCTCACGTTACCGCCGCAGCCTGCAAGGTAGAGGCAGGGCACGTGCCTTCCCAAGCGCGCATCCATCTCTTGCTGGACGAAATAGGGGAGGTCTGCCGAGAAACGGCCATCCTGGGCAAAGCGGTTGTCGGCGGCGAAGTTCCACAGGAGGCACAGGGGGAAGCCTCTGCCGTCGCGCACCACGAAGACGCTGAATTGCGGGTCTATAGGGCCTTCCGGCGCGAGGACTTCGTTCTTGGGGATGCCCAGCCAAGCCGTGATAGCCTTCATGTTGCGGGTCAGCAAACGATGGTTGAAGGCCAGGTGCGGCAGCGTGGCATGGCCTATGCCGAGGGATGCCTCCTGGAGGGCGTCCTTCGCCAAGCCCACAGCGTGGACGATCTTCGGCGCGATCTCTGCCAGGTATTCCTCATGCACGTCGGGCCAGCCGACGACAGGAGTGGTGTAAGGTGCACCGCGCGTGTGAGAGGAAACCAACATCACCGCTTCCGGTTTGATGCTCCAACGCTCGGCGATAGAGTGCACGATTCTCTCTGCGGCCTCGCCTTGCAGGCCATAGAGGTCAAGAGTCACCAGCGCCAGCGTCTCGTCGCCGTTGGCAAGCACCAACGCCTTTGCCATGAGCGGCGTGCGCACCCCTTGCGACACGCGCGGCGCAAACTCGCCCGCTAACTCCAGGCCGGTTTTTCCTGTGATCTCCAATTCTGCGACGCCTGCCTTGAGACGGCCTGTTGCCATCCCTGCCCTCCTATCCCTCTGAGTATAGGTCTTCCAGAAGCTCTATCGCCTTATCCACCATCAGGTAGCCGCCCTCGCGCCCGATGCGGGCATTCAGGGTCGGCCAGACCTCGTAGGAGCCGCCGATGAACGCTTCGCGCGTGGCGACGTATCCCGCGTAATCGTTGGCGTAGGTAGCGACGTAGGTGTGGCGGAAGGGCGAACGCTCCTTGATCATCAGGCCGAACTCCACGAACGCCTCGGCAGCCAGGCCGACCAAGGCCGCCTCGCCCAGACGCAGGGCCATCACATCGGTTTGGTAGGTCTCGCATCCCTCTCGCTCGGCCTGGAAACGCTGCCTTTCCTTCTCGCCATACTCTATCCAGCTGGGCAACTTCATTTCAATGTCGTGCTTCCACCAATAGCGGCTCACATCGCGCTGCGCGAAGAAAAGTTCCGCCTTGCGGCTTCCCAGTTTCACCAAGGGCCGCGTGCAGGCCTCGCGATAGATCGCCATGATGGCGCTGGCAACCCCTTCCGTTGCCTTCTCCAGCCCTTCCGGCTTCTGATAATCAAAATAGTTGGTGTTGCCGCTGCATCCTGGCGTGTAGAGGCAAGGGATGTGTTCGCCGATCCGCTCGTCCAAGGCCTTCTGCACCGTGTAGGGAAGATCTGCCGCATACTGGTCACCGAAGTTGAAAGAATTGTGGCCGGTGAAGTTCCACATCAGGCAGATCGGCTTATGCCGGGCATCGCGCACCACAAAGAGGCCGAATTCAGGATCAATGGGGCCTTCCTGCCCGTAGGCCTGGTTAGAGGGAATGCCCATCCAGTGAGTCCAGACACCGTAGTTGCGGGTGTAGCGGCGACGGTTAAAGACCAGCCAGGGGAGCTCGGCGGTCACGACGCCGAGGGAAGCTTCTTGCAGATGTCCTTTCGCCTCCGAAACTGCTTCGGCGATGGTCTCCACCACCGTGCCGACCCAGGCCCGCTCTCGCTTCTTGGCCTCCTCGTCCCAGTAAGGGTTGAATGCTTCCCGATAGACGTGCAGAGTCGGAAGCATGGAGGGAGCAACGTGGGTATGGGAACAGGTCATCAGGATGCCATGGGCCGGGACACCGGAGCGTTTGCTCGCGAGTTCCGCGGCGCGCTGGGCATCGGGTCGGTCAATGCCCAGCATATCCAGGGTGACGATGGCGACCTCGTCATAGCCGTTGGCGAGCACCAAGGCCTTCACATAGAGCGGCGTGAGATACCCCTTTGCTACGGGCGCGCCGTCGCCCGTCACCAGACCCAACGGGGGTTTCAGTTCTATCTCAGATACACCGGCACGCAAAGGGCCTGCTTTCACAGATTGACCTCCTCAGTTAGATGCGATCGGATAACTCCCCATCTCCCGCCAACAGGTGATCATTGCCTCCACGTTGGCCCAAGGGGTCTCTTTGATCAGCTGATCTACCGGATAAAGGACGAAGCCGCCGCCCGGAGCCATGATGCGGATGGCTTTCTCGGTTGCCCGCCGCACCTCCTCCGGCGTCCCGCGCCCCAAGGTGACCGCGCCGTTGAGGCCACCCCAGAGGCAGAGGCGCCCGCCAAGACGGCGTTTCGTCTCGGCCAGGTCGGCCTTGCCTTGGACGGGGTCCACCCCCATCAGGCTGTCTATGCCCAGTTCCAACAGGTCGTCCATCAGCGGCTGCCACGAGTTGGTGATGATATAACTGAAAAGCGCGCCCGCCTGATGCGCCTGGTTGACCAGCCGGGCAAGGCGCGGCTTGAGCAAGGTGCGATAGTTCTTCAGCGTCCAAAAGTCGCGGTTCTCGTACCAGGCAGAATGAACGATGACCTCCGCACCTTCCTCCAGCAGGAGTTCCATCCGACGAAGTTCCCACAGGCAGACCATGTCCAAAAGTTCCACCAGAAAGTCGGGTTGATCCATCTGCATCCGGAAGAGGGCGTCGGTGCCAAGGAGCCAGAGCGCGGCATCTCCCAAGGCCGTCCAGCCGCCCTCCAGCACAACCCCCAGACGCCGGGCATCGCGGCGGAGTTGGGCCGCGGCCTCGCGGAATTCTTTGATTTGATCGGCGGTGGGTTCGCAAAGAAGATGACGTAGGCGAGGCAGGTCCTCCGGCCCTTTGACGGGGAACTCTTTGGCGCGCGAGATGTTGTGATCGCTGAAGAGCCGGATGTCGTCGCCGTAAGGCCAGTCGTCCGTCTTCCGCACTACCTGTCGCAGTCGTCCCGCGGGCGTGTCGTACTCCTTGACCAGGAGAGGGTAAGGCTCCTCCGGATCGTGCACAAGCCGCACTTGGATGTTCACCCCCACCACGCGGTTCACGTTGTAGTGTTCCGTCTTGTTCAGGGGCGGCTGCAACAGGAGCGTATCATCCAGCCCCAGGCTCAGCACGGCCTCGGCCCGTTCCGTCTGCGTCGTGTAACGGAACGGGATGTCCTTATTGCGCCACAGGTTCCAGAGGGGAACATGATCGGGCTCTCCTCGCCGCATGGCGCATAGAAGACGTTCGCGTGAGGAAAGGACGTTTTTCATCGTCAGCCAAGAGGCCCTGGCACACAGGGCACCGACCAGTAAGCCATCAGTTCGGCGCTATCGTACCACTTGACGGTACGCAGCCACTGCACCGCGATGGGTTGATCGCTCCGGAAATGGACGCCGTAATGGTCATTGCGCCGGACGATGTCATCCATATAAACGGCCTTCAGGCGACGGGCGGGCACTTCCACCTGGTGTTCAACCACCTGGTTGAAATGCAGCGCCAAGGTCACGCGAGCTATCTGGTCTCCCGGATTCAGCACCACGGCCCACTCCGATTCCCGCACCCAGATCCGGTCGGGCATGTCAATCACGATGCCGTCCGCCACATACCAATCCCGGCTCAGCGTGGTGATCGCCATGTACGACTTGGCGCACTCGCGCACGCCATGGGGCGATTTCGTCTTGGCCCCCGGAGAATAATCGTTTCGCGTGTTGTTCCAACCGACGGTGGATTGGCAGACGATAGGTTCATCGCTCTCCACCCGTAGCGCGAACCGCGCTCCGGGCCTGACCGGCCAGTTGCCGTAGTTGGATTCGCTGCTCTTGCCCGCCGGAGCCGTCAGGTTGAAAGTCTCAGGTTCCCGATCTTCGTAAAAGATCGTGACCTTCAGGTGGGCATCGCGCGGGCCGGGATTAAAGGCGAGGAGATGCCCGAATTCGCCGAAAAAGTTCTCCTCGTCCACGATGTAGTTATGGTCTAGCAGATAGTGGGTGGTCAACGTTGTTCCCTCCTCACCGGCGCGGGGCCGATTTGTATCCGGGTTTCATGTTTTGCTGAACTCTTCCAGTTCCGGGAAGAAGGCCCGGAACTGGCTTGGGTCGGTCAGAAACGGCCAATTCCTTCCCCTGTTCCGCACGAAGGCGGTATAGAGGGGAACGGTATCCGTCAGGTCTAACTCCGGATGCTCTTTCAGCATCAGGCGATGCAGCGGGGTCACGGCCCGATAGTTAGGGTTCGGGATGAAATGAGGTTGCCCATTCTCCGAGACCTCCAGGTAAGCCGCGCCGCGCGCGGCCTTGAAGCGGTCGTAAATCCCTGTGACTCCCAGGGCGATCACATCGGAAAAAAGGAGAGGTTCCGGCCCCGGGTTGATGGTGAGGTGATCCAGGCCGGGGGGGATGAGAACCTTCTGCCCTGCCTTCGCCTCTACGTAGAAAACCAGCGGAGCGTCTGGCCCGGTGGTGTCAAGGGTCTGAAAAATGAAATGGGCTACGCCTACCAGAACTTCACAGACCTCGGCGTAGCCTAGACCGCTTTTCGGCTCCGGAGCATGGAGATGCCCCAGCGTCTTCACGAACTCGCGGCCGAGCCGGCGCGGTGGCATCAGAGTCAACTCGTAGCGAAGGGGCACGCCATCCAGATGGGGGGCATCGCTTTCACGACAAATGCCGTTGTACATGTAGTAAGCGACCTCGCGGCTTCCCCGACAGACCTCAGGCTCCAAGGCCACCGGCGTCAGTTCGTCCAGGAGACGCACTTTGCTCTCCTGAACGATGACCTCAGGCCCGAAGACCAGTTGTCCTCTATTGTCCAGATGCATGGGCAAGCCGCTGATAGGCTCCAGGTTCAGCATCTTCCCTCGCTTAGGTTGACATCTTGGCCCAGGCGCGTTCCAATGTCTTGGCCGCCTGGTCGTAGGTGTGGATGATTGGGTTGATGAGCAGCGCCCGCAGGGCTTTGGCCCGGTCCCGCTCTACGATGGCCTCCACCGCCAACATCTCATAGGTGCAGTTTGCCTGCACAAGAGCTTTGACCTCGGGCGGCACGGGGCCGGTCGCCAGAGGACGGACCTTGCCGTTCTCCACAACGGTAGGAACCTCTACCACGGCCTCGGCGGGCAGCCAGGGGACGGCCTGGCCGTTGGTGACGTTCAAGACGAAGCGCGCGGCCTGTGCCTGTTTTCCGCATTTTCCTTCTGTTAACGCCAACAGCACAGGTGCGATGATGGCCTCATACCAGCGCGCCTTGCGCCGGGCCAGCGCCTGGGGCCGTTCACCGGTGGCGAGCGAGCGTTCGTATTCGGCCATGATCTCGTCCTGCAACTCCAGCAACTCTTCGGCGCGGGTGCGCTTCCCCACCTTGCGGGCCAGCATCCGGTCGGGATGGAAAACGTAGTTCAGATAAGGGCCGGGGACGGCGCCGATGGCCTGGACGATGGCCGGTTCCACATCCTTCGCCACCTCTGTCGCTTTAGCCAGTACCTCCGACAACACGTCGCGCCCCTTCCACCATACCCCTGTGACCCAACCAAAGTGGTGCATCCCCACGTAATCTACGCTGAGTTCCCGAAGGGGGGCACCCAACGCGGTAGCGATGCCCTCCATGAGATGAACCGGCCCATCGCAAAGCCCGATAGTCGGCACTTTGGTATAGCGGGTGATGGCGTATTGCACCATGCTGCTGGGGTTGGCGAAGGTCAGCATGGTGGCCGCCGGAGAGAGACGTTCCACCAAGCGCGCGTACTCCAGGACGACCGGGATCGTGCGTGAAGCATTGGCGAAGCCGCCAGGCCCCACCGTCTCCTCGCCGGGAAGGCCAAATTCGTGGGGATATGATTCGTCAAAGGCGCGGGCCTCTAGGCCACCAACGCGCACTTGGTTGATCACGTAGTCGACTCCCGACAGGGCCGCTTCTATGTCCGTGGTATAGGTCACGGTCAGGAGCGGGTCTTGCCCCGCGAGAAGCCGGGCGATGCCGGCAACCTTCGCCAGTTTATCGCCGTGACGGGCGACCAGCACCAGCTCTATGGGGACTGTGCGGCCCTCGTGGCGAGTAATGGCATTGACCAACTCCGGCGTGGCGATGGCGCTTCCGCCAAGGACTACGACTTTCACAGACGCCATAGGTTCTCCCTGTCAAGTTGTAGCATCAGTGTTGAGTGACCAGGGTGCGCGCGGCGATTTCCTCGCCAGCCTGCCCGGCGAAGAAGTCCTCTATCGCTCCCGCCACCTGCCGTACCTCTGCCTCGGTCAGTTCCGGGAACATGGGAAGGCAAAGGATCTCTTTGACATGAGCATTGGAGACGGGGAAGTCGCCTTCCTTGTGTCCCAGATGCCGATAGGCCGGCTGATAGGGAACCTCCAACGGATACACCACCTGGCTGCCGATGCCCCGCTCGGCGAGGAACTGCATCAGTTCGTCGCGCCGGGGCGTGCGAATCGTGTAGAGGTAGTACACATGCCGCACATCGCCTTTGGTCGCAGGCGTGATCACCGGCAGGCCGGTCAACAACTCGTCATAGAGGCTGGCCCAATGCCGACGCTCCTCAATCCATTCCTCCAGATGGCGCAACTTCACCCGCAGGATCGCGGCCTGCAACTCATCCAGGCGCTGCTGGTAGCCGATGATCTCGTGCAGGTACTTCTTGTGTTGCCCCATGTAGCGCAGCACTTTGACGCGGTCGTACAACTCCTCGTCGTTTGTGGTGACGGCCCCACCGTCGCCAAAGCAGCCGAGGACCTTAGTAGGATAAAAACTGAAACAGCCGATATGTCCCAACGACCCGGCCCGCCGCCCTTTGTATAGCGCGCCATGGGCGTGGGCTGCGTCCTCAATCACCCACAGGTTGTGCCGCCGGGCGATCTCCAGGAGCGGGTCCATATCCACGATCTGGCCGTACATGTGAACGGGCAAGATGGCCTTCGTACGCGGGGTGATGTGGGCTTCAATCTGCGCAACATCTATGTTGAAGGTGACAGGGTCCACATCCACGAAAACCGGTTTCGCTCCGACATAAGAGATGGCGAAAACCGTCGCAATGTAAGTATTGGGCACGGTGATGACCTCATCGCCCGGCCCGATGCCACAGGCGAGAAGGGTCAGATGCAACGCCTCGGTTCCCGTGCTGATGCCTACGGCGTACTTCGTCTGGCAGTAAGCGGCGAACTCTTCCTCAAAGGCGCGGACGTTGGGCCCCAATACGTATCGCCCTGAAGGGAGCACCTCGGCAATGGCAGCCTCTACCTCTTCTTTGATGCGGGGATACTGGCGGGTAAGGTTCTCGGCGGGGATCGTTATCTCAGGCGTCATGGTGTTCATGCCTCCAGAAAAATGGGCCATACTAGCGTCTGCGGCGCAAGACCCGGAACTGGAACTTATCGCCGCGATGATAGTCCTTGGAGTAAAGGATCGGCTGGTCCTGGGCGTCGTAGTTAACCTGTTCCATAAGGATCCAAGCCACCTTGCCCGGCGCGCCGATGCGCTGGCTTAATGCCGGATCAAGGTTCACAGCACTGATCACCGTCTTAGCGTAGGCCAGGCGGGCATTCCATTTTCCCTCCATGATGGAAAGGAGGGAACCAGCGAACTCCTCCGGACGCAACTCTCCTGTGACGATGCGACGGGGAAACACATCTACCGAGTAAATGATTGGTTCGCCTTGGGCCAGCCGAACCCGCTCCAACACTACGACGGTATCGCCCGGCGTCAGGCCGAAATGCTCTTGGACATTACCCTCCGGCCTCTCCTCGCGCAACGAAAGGACATGGGTGCCGATGGTGAGGCCGCGCTCGCGCGCCATCTCCGTGACGCTGTTGAGGCGGGTGATCTCCTCGCTCAGGATGCTGGACGGATCGGGGGCCACAAAATGGCCTATGCCATGACGGGATATGATAACCCGCTCCTCCTGTAAGATTCTCAGCGCTTCGCGCACCGTCGCGCGACTGACGCCAAAGCGAGCCGCCAACTCTTGTTCCGAGGGGACCCTCTCACCTGGAAGGTAGTTCCCTTCTTGGATCATCTCCCAGATGCGATCGCGCAACTGCACGGCGAGGGAGCGGCGGTCTACGCGCAGAAGAGTCATCGCACCACTTCCTGGGATGTTGTTAGATGTCAGACTTCTGTCGTCCAACAGTATAGCATAACAAAGAGTTCCTGTCAAGGGGGTTGCGAACGTTTCTTTAAAGTGCTATAATCGTGCCATGCCTGAATCGCCCTACCCGATGCTTTCGGTGGACGAGGCTTTGCGCATCGTCCTGGAGCATACGCCTGTCCTCGCGCCGGTGCGTGTGTCGTTCATGCAGGCGCAAGGCCGTGTCCTGGCCGAGGCGTTGCGCGCCTCGGAACCGATGCCCCCTTTCCCGGCGGCAGGCAAGGATGGCTACGCCGTGATTGCCGCCGACACAAGCCCGGTGCGCCGGATAGTGGGCGAACAATACACGGGCTACATGGCCGACTTGCAGGTGACGCCCGGCACCGCCGCGCGCGTGACGACCGGCGCGCCCTTGCCCTCCGGTGCGGATGCGGTCATCATGGTAGAGTTGACCGAGGAGCGAAACGGTTACGTCATGCTGCACGGCCAGGTGTCGCCCGGAAGGGATGTGCGGCCTGTCGGCGAGGATATAGCCGTGGGGCAGGAGATAGTGGCTGCGGGCACGGTGCTTGGCCCTGCCGAACTCGGCCTTGCAGCGACGATCGGCGCGACCGAGGTGAGCGTTTATCCCGCGCCGCGGGTGGCCGTCCTTTCCACCGGCGACGAGTTGGTAGAGCCGGGAGAGTCGTTGCGCCCCGGCCAGATTCGCGACTCTAACCGCTTCTCGTTGATGGCTGCAGTACGGGCGGCAGGCGGCGAACCGGTGGACCTGGGCATTGCCGGTGACCGGCTCACAGAGCTGGAGAGCAAGGTCGCCGAAGGGTTAGAGAGGGCCGACGTGCTCCTGACCTCCGGCGCAGTCAGCATGGGGTCGTTGGATCTGCTGAAACCACTCTTGGAGGCGTGGGGTACGGTGCATGTCGGGCGCATCCGCATGAAGCCGGGCAAGCCCCTGACCTTTGCCACGGTGCGCGGCAAGCCGGTCTTCGCGCTCCCCGGCTTTCCCGTTTCTTCCCTGGCTACCTTTGAGCTCTTCGCGCGGCCCGCGCTTCTCAAGATGCAGGGCTACCGCCATTTGACCCGCCCGCGCGTGCGCGTCCGTCTGACGCACTCCATCCGCCATGAGCCGGACCGGGCCGAATACCAGCGGGCGGTCGTCGTCTGGCGCGATGGCCAATTGTGGGCGACGACCACCGGCTCTCAAGCCTCCAGTCGCCTCCTTTCTATGGTCGGAGCCAACGCCTTCTTGATTTTGCCGGCAGGGCAAGGCGATTGCGCAGCGGGCGAGGAGGTGGAGGCGATGCTGGTGGGGGAAATACGAGACGCCCCCCAGGCTTAATCAACGTGGAACTGACCCATCTGGATCACGAGGGCCAGGCCCGCATGGTGGATGTGGGGGCCAAGGCCGATACCGAACGCGAGGCCATCGCCCGCGGCGAAGTGCAGATGAGCCCGGAGACGTTGCGCCTGCTGCGCGCGGGCGACCTGCCCAAGGGCGATGTGCTCGGCACGGCGCGGCTGGCGGGCATCATGGCCGCCAAGCGTACCGCCGAGTTGATCCCCCTCTGCCATCCACTCCTCCTGACGCACGTGGGCGTGGAGTGTGAATTGGACGAGGCGGGAAGCCGGGTGATTGTCACCGCAACGGTGCGCTGCCGCGGCAAGACCGGTGTGGAGATGGAAGCCCTGACCGCGGTCAGCGTCGCCTGCCTGACGGTTTACGACATGGCGAAGGCGGTGGAGCGCGGCATGGTCATCGGCCCCATCCGCCTGCTGGAGAAACGCGGCGGCAAAAGCGGCGAATGGAGGAGGGAACAGGAGTCGGAGAGATGATGCAGGTGAGCGTGCGCTTGTTCGCCTCATTCCGTGAGGCGATAGGACAGAAGGAATTGGTGCGGCAGGTGCCAGAAGGTACGACGGTGGGCGATCTGCTGGCTGCGCTGATACAGGAGTACCCGCGCCTGGCCCAAGCCGCGCGGCGCGCTCATACGGCGGTGAATCACCAATACGTGTCTGTGGAGACGGTGCTGCGCGATGGCGATGAGGTGGCGTTGTTCCCGCCTGTCAGTGGGGGAGAGAGAGATGGTGGATAAGAAACTGTTTGAGATCGTTGCGGAACCGCTTTCTGCCGACGAGGTCATGGCGCGGGTTGCCGCGCCCCATGTCGGCGCGATCGTCACCTTTATCGGCACGGTACGCGATCATACCGGCGATCGGCAGGTGGACTACCTGGAGTATGAAGCCTACCCCGAAATGGCGGAGCCGCTTCTGGCGCAGATCGGGCGCGAGGCTCAGGAGCGGTGGCCCAGCATCCTAAAGGTAGCCATCGTTCATCGCGTCGGCCGTTTACAGGTCGGTGAGGCCAGCATCGTCATCGCGGTCGCCGCGTCTCACCGGCAGGAAACCTTCGCTGCCTGTTCCTACATCATTGAGCGCGTCAAGGCGATCGTTCCCATTTGGAAGAAGGAAGTGTGGGCCGGTGGCGAGGTTTGGATAGAAGGGCCTCGCCAGCCCGACCCGGCGCTTGCCGTCGCCTGGGCCGGCATCGTTCCGTTTCAGGACGCGAAGCGGTAGCCCATGTCTCCTTCCGTCATCGTCGCGGTTGCCCTTGCCCTCCTATTCGCCTTCATCAACGGCTTCCATGACAGCGCGAATCTGGTCGCCACTGCCATCTCATCCAGAGCCATAACCCCGCGCTGGGCCTTTGGTCTCGCCGCCCTGGCCGTTCTTGCAGGCCCGTTTTTGTTCGGCACCGCCGTCGCCACGACGGTCGGGGCAGAGGTAGTCAGCCCTCTTGCGATCCGTTCTGCCGTCATCGTGGCCGCGCTCCTCAGCGCGATCATCTGGAACCTGGCAACGTGGTTCCTGGGGATTCCCTCCTCCACATCCCATGCCCTCATCGGCGGCATCCTGGGCGCGGCCATCATGGAGAACGGCTGGTCGGTCGTGCAGATGGCAGGCCTGACGAAGGTCGCCGTTGCCCTTCTTCTCTCGCCTCTTGCCGGCCTGACCGGTGGCTTTCTGCTGATGAAGGTTGTGCTTTTCCTTGTGCGCGGTGCGTCTCCCGGCATCAATGCCCTATTCCGACGGTTGCAGGTCCTGGCTGTCATCGGCCTTAGCCTGGGGCATGGCACCAACGATGCGCAGAAGGCCATTGGCGTCATCACGCTGGGCCTGGTGACGGGAGGGATGCTACCGGAATTCCAGGTTCCCCTATGGGCCATCGCCGCGGGAGCGATCGCCCTCGCGCTGGGCGTCGCTTTTGGCGGCTGGCGCATCATCCACACAGTAGGTGGAAAGTTCTTCAAGGTGCGCCCGGTGCATGGCTTCACCGCGCAGGCGACCGCAATGGGCGTGTTGCTGGCGGCGACGCTGTGGGGCGGCCCGGTCAGCACGACGCAGGTGGTCAGCACCGCCATTTGGGGGGTCGGCTCGGCGGAGCGCGTGAGCAAGGTGCGCTGGGGCGTGGCAGCCGACATTGCCTGGGCCTGGATTCTCACCATCCCGGTCACGATGCTCCTGGGCGCGCTGGTCAGCCTGCCCGTTCGCCATGTATCGGGCTTCTAAAGAGGTTGCGCATGGGCCTGAAAAACTTCTTCCGCCCGCGGCAAGGCAATTTCCTGCGGCTCCTTAACGACCAATCGGCCAAGACATTGGAAGGATTGGAAGCACTCCTGGCCTACATGAAAGACCGCGACGAGGGCGCGGCCCGGCGCGTGGAAAAGGCCGAGAAAGAGGCGGACGAGTTGCGTCGCATCTTAATTGATGAACTCAATCGCACCTTTGTCACGCCAATGGACCGGGAAGACATCTTCAACCTCTCGCGGGCCATTGATGACATTCTGGACTACGCCTACAGCACCGTGGACGAGATGCAACTCCTGGCCGTCCAGCCCAACGAATACCTGCGACGCATGGTATCGCTCTTGCGCGATGCCGCCAACGAGATAGACCTGGCGATGAAACGGCTACAGAACCACCCCAACGTCGCCAGCGAGCACGCGCTACGGGCGAAAGCATTGGAGAACAGGGTGGAAAGCGTTTATCGCGAGGCGATCGCCGATCTCTTCAAAGGGCCTAAGGACCTGGAACACGTGGTGGAGATGCTGAAACTGCGGGAGATTTACCGTCACCTCTCCAACGCGGCGGACCGGGGTGATGAGGCGGCCAACGTCATCGCCGACGTGGTGGTGAAGATGGCGTAGGACGGCATCTGCTTGGAGGGAGGACGAGGTCACGCCCGTCTGAAGAAACGTCCTTGTCCCCACCGATAAACGCGAAGGATGGCCGTCAGGATGATGCTCGCAAGGAGGTAGCCACCTACCACATCGGTGAACCAATGCTCGCCCTGATACACTCGCGACGGGCCGACAAGGAGAACCAGGCCAGCCAATAAGATGAGAAGCGCAGTTCTCGTCCACGAGGGCCGCATCAGGGAGTAGCAGAGAAGCCAGAGGAAGCCATAGAACACAACATAGGTGAGGACGTGGCCGCTGGGAAAACTGGGGTCGTGCAGATGAACGACGACCCGCACACTCTCCACAGGTGGTCGTGGCCGATTGACAAGGGCCTTCGTGGCGAGATTGAAGCCGTGTGCCACCAGCACACCGCCCCCCGCGACAATGGCTTCCCAGCGCCAAGAGGCCCGGTAGAGAGACAGGACTATAAGGCTGTATAGAACCGATGCCTGCGGATTGTACCCCAACAGGCTGACGGCACGCATCAGCGCGTCAAACCAGATGGGATGAAACCCTTGCAGCGCGCGGGTGACCATCCAATCCACAGAGAACCCGTCCGCGCTCCTCGCAGAGAACGCGAGCCAGATAAAAGCGATGGCCGCGAGCAGAAGATATGCGCGCAGGAACCACTCACGATAGCGTGTAGTGCGTCGGCTGCCTGAATCCGGCATCACCTTGCCTTCCCGAGCGTCGTCAGCAGGCTAAAGCATCAAGCGATAATCCAGCGCGTCGCGCAGGCCATCGCCCAGAAGGTTGACACTCCAGACGGTCAACATGATGGCGAGGCCGGGGCAGGTAGAGACCCACCAGTAGTTGCGCAGATAATCACTCCCCTCTTTCACCATCATCCCCCACTCCGGCGTTGGCGGCTGCACGCCTAGGCCGAGGAAACTGAGGGAAGCGACTGTGAGAATCGCCCAGGCGACATTCAACGCGGCCAGCACGATCACCGGCGACAGGATGTTGGGCAGGATGTGCCGTAGCACAATGCGTGCCGGTCCACAGCCATACGCGCGCGCCGCCAGGACATATTCCTGTTCCTTCACCGAGAGGACGCTGCCGTAGGTGATCCGCACGTAATTGGGGATGAACGAGATGCCGACCCCCAATATCACGTGGCCGAAGTCGGGGCCGAGCGTGGCGACGATGAAAAGGGCCAGGAGGAGGACGGGGAAGGCGAGCAGCACATCGGTCAGGCGCATGATGACGACTCGCGGCCAGCCTCCTCCGTATCCGGCGACGAGGCCCAGGCCGACCCCAAGGACGAGGGCGAAGACGACGGGTAGCACGCCTGCCGGTAGCGACTGACGCGCGCCATGCAGGGTACGGCTGAAGACATCGCGCCCGAATTGATCGGTGCCAAAGGGATGCGCAAGGGAGGGAGGCAGAAGGGCCTGGGCCCCTTGCATCGCCAGCGGGTCATAAGGGGCCAGAAGAGGCGCGAAGACGGCGATTACAACCAGAAAGGCCAACAGCAGCAGGCCCGCTATGGCCGAGCGGCTCCGACGCAGGCGGGCCAAGGTGAGGGCCAGCGGACTGCGAGGCGCGCCCGCAAGTTCCGGCTCCCAAGGTGTTGCCTCCTGGCGGCTAACCATCATAGTGGATGCGCGGGTCAATGATGGCATAACTGATGTCCACCAGCAGGTTCACCACCACGTAAATGAAGACGATGAAAAGCACCGTGCCCTGCACCAGGGGAAAATCTTGGGCCAGGATGGCATCCACCAGGAGCCGCCCGATGCCGGGGCGGGCGAATACCACTTCCGTCACCACCGCGCCCCCCAGGAGCCACCCGATCTGCAAGCCCAAGACGGTGACCACCGGAATCAGGGCGTTGCGGAGCGCGTGGCGCAAGATAACAACCCTTTCGGGCAGCCCTTTACTGCGAGCAGTCACCAGATAATCCTGGCACAGCACGTCCAACATACTGGCGCGCACCAAACGGGCGATTAAAGCAGCAGACCCCAGCCCCAGGACCGTGGCCGGAAGAACCAACCGTGCCAGTCCTCCCTGACCGGTTACCGGAAACCACCCCAGGCGGTAAGAGAATAGAAATATCAGCACCAGACCCAGGAAGAACTGGGGCACAGAGACACCCAGCAGGGCCACGGCCATGCCGACCGTATCCACCCAGGTTTTATGCCGGACGGCAGCGGCGATGCCGAGGCCGAACCCCAGAGCGATGCCGATGAGAAGCGCGACGGCGGCCAGTTCCAACGTGCGAGGAAATTGCTCCCAGATGAGCGCGCCCACCAGACGGTTCTGGGTGAAAGAACGTCCCAGGTCGCCTTGCACGGCACGGGCGAGAAAACGGGCATATTGCACAGGCACAGGCTCATCCAGGCCCAATTGGCGGCGGAGGTTGGCGATCGTCTCCGCGCTTGCGCCGGAACCGGCCAGCATGGCGCTCACAGGGTCGCCGGGGAGGAGGTACAGGACGCCAAAGACAACGATGGAGACCCCCAAAAGTATCGGAATCACCTGGATCAGCCGTTGTGCTACATAGCGAAGCACGATGACTCCAACTCTACTTCTGAATATACACGTCGTACAGCCATGGATACCAGCCGCGCTTGTCAAAGCGCAGGCCCTTCACCTCGGCGCGGGCCATCGTGTTGTTATAGACCAGGTACAGGGGGACGATGAGGGCGTTATCCATGATAATCTGTTGCGCTTCGGCGTAAAGGGCCGCCCGTTCCTGGGCATCCACCGTCTGCGCGCCCTTGTCCAACACTTCGTCCAGACGCGCGTCGGCGTAAAGGGCCGCCCGTTCCTGGGCATCCACCGTCTGCGCGCCCTTGTCCAACACTTCGTCCAGACGCGCGTCGGCAAAGCGAGAATAGGCGAGGCCGCCATCTATGTTCGTAGAATGGAAGAAGGGCCACAGGGCAAAATGGGGGTCGGCTGCCGGCGTGAAATAGGGCATCAGGCTATGCTCACCCTTCTGCGCCGCGCCGTTGAACTGGGCAAAGGTCGGTATCACATTGATCTTAACGTCAATCCCCACCTGCTTCCATTGAGACTGGAGCACCTGCATGATCTCCGGGTAGCGGTTGAAGGGCATCGTATTCAGAAAGACCTGCAAAGGCTGCCCTTCCTTCATGCGGATACCGGTGGCAGTATCCACCTTCCAGCCCGCCTCATCCAGGATTTGCTTCGCCTTTTCCGGATCGTAGGGATACATCGTTTCTACGGCTTTACTGTAATAGGCAGTCGTGCGCGCCAGTGGCCCGAAGGCAGGCTCGCTCAGGCCCCGGAGCATGGTCTGGATCAAGGCATTCTTGTCCACAGCGTAGTTGAGCGCCCGGCGCACGGCCAGGTCCTGCGTCGGCGTATTCGTCGTATTCAGGAGGAGGACGGTCGGCTGGCCCGGCAAGATGCCCTGGATGAGGACGTAGGCCGGGTTGTTCTTCAAGCGGATGACTTCCACCGGCGGGAGGTCCTCGGCCACCTGGATTTCCCCGGTCTCCAGGATGCCCGCGCGCGTCGCCTCATTGGGAACGAACTTGATGATGACCTTCTCCAGATAGGGGGGGCCCTGGTGTTGGAAGAGGGTGGGAGCCCAGTTGTAATCGGGGTTGCGCTCCAGCGTGAGATGGTCCTTGGGGACGTATTCTTTCCAGATGAAGGGGCCCGTGCCGACCTGATGGCGTCCATAGTCATCGCCGTACTTCTGCACCGCCGCAGGCGATGCCATCGCCAGCCAACTCTGGCTCACCGCGTCCAGAAAGGCAGCATAGGGCCTTTGGAAGAAGACCCGGATGGTGAATTCGTCCACCACCTCGGCATGATCGTAGGGGCCGAGGATATCTTTTGCGACCAACGATTTCGTCGCCGGGTTCGCCACGCGATCTAGGGCGAACTTCACGGCTTCGGCATTGAAAGGCGTGCCATCGTGGAACTTGACGCCACGCCGCAGTTTGAAAGTCCATACCTTGCCGCCGTCGCCGGCTTCCCACGACTCCGCCAGGCCGGGCTTGTAGGTCCCGTCCAGGTCCAGCCAGACAAGGGGATCATAGACCTGCATGAACATCAGGTGCGCGTCATATGAGGCGGCTTTGTGGGGGTCCAGCGTGGCAGGCTCAAAGCCGAGGCCATAAACGAGCGTGCCGCCTTTTGCCTGCGGCGTGGGGGTCACGACCTTTTCCACCTCTACCGTCCGCTCCACGACGGTGGTCTCCTTCACCACCACCGTCTGCGGGATGACCTTCTCCACCACGACGGTCTCTTTGACGACGACCGGCGTCGGCGTGGGGCCGCAAGCGGCGAGCAACAGGGCCACGATTCCGGCTATCGGGAACATCAGGGGGGGGCGTTGCCGTCTGGAATACATAGGGCTTCTTCTCCTCGCGATGGAATGATGGGAGAATGATATACGCGTTGCCTTTTGGCGTCAAGAAGAAAAGTGGACATTCGACGGAGATTGGCCGCGCCCCTGGTGGAGCGCGGCCAATAGGCTTGGGGTAATCACGCACACGCTTAAACTACCGCTGACCCGCAGGCACTGGGGCCTGTTGATCGCGATGTTGTTCAGCGTACTATCGCTCGTAGGTTGTGCGCGACAAACCGCCGTGTCCTCTTCCTGCTGGAGGGATCAGCCACGACGACCGCCGCGGCAACCAACATCCGGACAACCGCCTAGCGAGGGGATGCCCCGGGACATCCCCTCGGCTGGCGATGGGCCGTCCGGTGGGCCCCCGCTCCCCGGAACGGCAAATAGGGTAGGATGATCGCTCAGGCAGCGCCGGCCATGCGCACGGCCAGGAGCAACATGCACACCGTCGCGGTCAGTTTCAGGCCGGTGCGGTGCAGCATCGCTTCGCGCTGGGGCGATAGCCGCAGCCCCAGGCGCGCCGCACTCAGAACCAGGATGTGGCCGCCATCCAGCCCCGGCAACGGCAACAGGTTGTAGAAAGCCAGAAGCAACGAAATGGCTGCTGTGGCGATGAGCCACGATTGGGTTGCCGAACCAGACCTAGTGAGGACGGCAAGAACGATCAGGACGGCCATGAGGAGGAGGCTGGCAAGGGGGCCGCTGGCAGCGACCGTCAGGTCCTGTTTCCAGGAGCGGCGGTCCTCGCCGGTTTCGCTGCGCCGGCCCGGCAGGCCAATCGCCATGCCTACCGGCACCAGCCGCCATTCAAACCGCACGCCGTTCACAAAGAAACCGCGCCAGAGGGTTGGCCCCAAGCCAAAAGCAACCAACTTAACGGGAATATGCAACACCTTTGCGGCGATCAGATGGCCGAACTCGTGTCCAATTGTTGCCAGGATAAGGGCAAGGGCAAAGCCAACCAGCGAGAAGGGCATGGCGAATGTTGGCGACATAGGATATGTTGATGGTCCGACGCGACGGCTGATGATCTCCCTGCCTCTTTCCCCTTTCCCACTTTAGCCGTTTTCGCGGTGTCTCGCAATAGTACCGAAGTGGTAACCTGCCGTCGGGAGAGATAGGACTTTCGTCCTATGAGGGTGCACAAAAGCATGAAGGCACAAAGATTTGCTTTGTGCCTTCGCGGATGAACGACTTTAGGGCGAGGCGGCTAACGAGGACGAGAGGCATCCAGCGCGGTCAACAATGCCCGCACGATCTCCTTCGGCGGACCGACAATGCCCCAGTCGGCCACCTTTAGCAAGGGGGCATCGCTCTCGCGGCAGATGGCGACAACGGCCTGTGCCCCTTCCATGCCCAGGTAGTGCTCCGTCGTCCCTTCAATGCCACAAGCGATGTAGAGCGCGGGCGCGATGGTTTTCCCCATGGCGCCGACCTGTTGCTCCGGCCCGATCCAACCCAAGTCCAGCGCGCCCCGGTCGCCCGCGACGGCCGCGCCAAGCCGCTTCGCCAGTTGTTGCACCGCAGCGAACCCTTCTGCATCCTCCATCCCCCGGCCCGCGCTGACGACGATGCGCGCCGTAGCGAGCGCAGGGGACGACATAACCTCCGGCGCGGGCTCTCGCTGCACGGTGTCGGGTTGCCACGATACAGATGCCCGTTCAATGCTGCCGTTGCGGCTGTGGTCAGGATAAGGCAGGGGGAACGCGCCTGCACGCACCGTGACCATCTGCGGCTTCGCCAGGCAGGCGATGACCTGAGAGGCGAGACCCTCGTAAATGGGGCGGGTGACGAGGAGCGTGCGGTCAGAGGGGTCCATGCGCACGTCCTCGGCTTCGGTGACGAGGGACGCGCCTAGTTCCTGGGCCACGCGCGCGGCGAGGGCCCGACTGCCCGCGCTGTCGGCGAGCAAGACGACCTCCGGCTTGTGCTCGCGCAGAAAGGCGGTTAAGGTTGCCGCGTCGGGTTGGCCGGGAGCCAGATAGATGTAATCTGCCCCGTGCGCGATGAGCGTCTGGGCCATAGCCTCATCGGGCGCATCCACTAACAAGGCGCGCACATAGGCGCCCAGGCCGTCGGCCAGGACACGTGCCTTGCCTACGATCTGCAAGGTCACATCGGACACCTGCCCCACCGTGGCATCGGCCAGCAGCCAAATGTCCCGATAGCCCTCCGCCTCGCCTGCCGGCTCGCCCAACAGTGCTTCCAGGTACGATAGGTCTTGCATGGTATTGCCCTTTAGATGAGTCTCCTGCCCCTCAACTCCGCGGTCAGGGCCTGCGCGGCCTCCTCCGGCGAACCGGAGAGGATGAAGCCCAGGTTACGCTCCGGCGGCAGCACCAGGTTGCGCTCTTCCGTGTGCCGCGCGGAGGCTTCCTCCGGCGATAGGCCCAGATCGTTGCAAGCCCAAGTCTCCACCCCTGCCTCGCGATAGGCCCAGGCGATGCGCGGTGCGGGCGGATAGCGCGGCCTCTCTCCCCGGCGCGCGATGGCAAGGACGGCGGGCAAGGCAACCGAGATAGACCAGCGCTCCCCATCATCCCACTGAAAGGCGCGGATTTTGCCGTCCTCAACCTGCGGCTCGGCCACGCCAAGCACGACCGGCCATCCCAGTTCTTGGGCCAGGCGCGCCGGGAGCGTGCCTGCGCCGGTATCCAAGGCGCGCTCACCGGTGAGTATCAGGTCTATGTCGCCGATGCGTTCCGCCGCGCGCGCAAGGGCTTTTGCCACGCCGGCGGCATCGGCTTGGGCCAGCATTTCGTCGCTCAAAAGGATGGCTCTATCTGCGCCCATAGCCAGTGCCTCGCGCAACGCGTCGTCCACTTCCGGCGCGCCAACGCTTAACGCGATCACCTCGCCGCCGTGTCGCTCTTGCAGACGCAGCGCGGCCTCCAAAGCGTATTTATCCGGCGGGTTGACGATGCGCGCGGCTTGGCGCGTGTCAATGGCCTCGCGCGAGCGGGAAAGCCTCACGCCGTGCGGGTCAAGGATTTGCTTGATGCAGACGGCAATGCGCATGTTGGCTCCCCAGGATGACGATCCTGATTTTCATGATCTGCAACCTCATGGCCTTATCCTCACGCCCACCTCGCGGAAAAGTTCCGTGGCGATGACGATGCGCTGAATCTCGTTGGTTCCCTCAAACAGTTCCGCAATGCGGCTATCGCGCAACATCCGCTCCAGGGGGAAGTCGCGGCTGTAGCCCAGCGCGCCGTGGACCTGCATGGCGCGGTCCACGCAGCGCGAGGCAATCTCGCTCCCCAGGAGTTTGCACATCCCTGCTTCTTTCGTAAAGGGCTGGCCCGTATCCACCAGCCAGGCGGTGCGATAGACCAGAGAGCGCAGGGCCTCTATCTCCGCGGCCATCTCCGCGATCATGAATTGCACCGATTGCAGATGGGCTAGGGGACGGCCAAACTGCTCGCGCACGCGGGCGTAACGGATCGTCATCTCCAAAGCCGCCTCTGCTCCCCCCAGGCAAGCCGCGCCCAGCGTGACGCGCCCGACGTCCAGAGTCTGCATAAAGGTTATGAAACCGAGCCCTACCTGGCCGAGGACGTTGCTCGCGGGCACCTCCATCTCGTCAAAAATCAGTTCGGCGGTCGCGCTGCCGCGAATGCCCATCTTGTTCTCTATGGTGCCGACTTTGAAGCCCGGATACCCCTTCTCTACAATGAAGGCAGTGACGCCGCCGCGCGCGCCCAGCGCGGGATCGGTGACGGCCATGACGGAGATGATGTCGGCAAAGGAACCGTTGGTGATGTAGATTTTGGTGCCGTTGAGGATATAGCGGTCGCCGTCGCGGATGGCGCGTGTGCGAATGGCCGCCGCGTCGGAGCCCGCGCCCGGCTCGGTGAGCGCGAAGGCAGCCAGTTTCTCACCGCGGGCCAGGGGAACCAGGTACTTTTGCTTCTGCTCCTCGTTGCCCCCCAGATAGATCGCCATCGCGCCGATGCCGATGTGCGCGCCGATGAGGGTCGCGGTAGAGGTGCAGACGCGGCCTATCTCTTCCAGCAAGATGCAATAGCCGATCTCGCCCAACCCCGCGCCGCCGTACTTCTGAGGGAAAGGGACGCCCAACAGCCCCGCCTGGCGCAGTTTCGGGATCGTCTCCCAGGGCACACGGTCTTCCCGATCTATGGTGGCCGCGAGGGGACGCACCTCCTCCTCGGCGAATTCTCGTACCATGCGCCGGAAGGCGATCATCTCAGGTGGAAACGAGAAATCCATCAGTTAAGGCTCCTTATATCCCAATGTGGCAGGGGCGTGACCCATTGCGCCCCTGCCTCCCCCCGGTTACGCGATGACGGCGATCCCCTTCTCCTCCAGCATCTCGCGCGCGATAACGGCGCGCTGCCACAAGCCGGGCCCCTCGGCGATATCCAGGGCGCGGCAATCGCGGAACCAGCGTTCAATGGGATAATCCTTCATGTAGCCCGCGCCGCCGTGCACCTGCACCATGCGGTTGGCAACGCGCATGGCAACCTGGCTACCGAAGAGTTTGGCAACGGCCGCGTCCTGGGTGTAGTCTTCGCCCCGGTCGGCCTGCCAGGCAACATAGGCCACCAGTTGCCGCAAGGCCGTGATCTCCGCCGTGGAATCGGCCAGGTAGTTTTGAATCGCCTGCTTCTCGGCGATGAAGACGCCGAACTGCTTCCGCTGCAAGGCGAAGGCCGTGCCGAGGCCCAAGGCGGCCTGGGCCGCGCCGAGGCTCATGGCCGCGATGCCTAGTCGCCCCCGATTCTGCGCGGCGCGAGCAATAGCCAACCCTTCGCCTTCTGCTCCCAGGCGATTCTCCGCAGGGATACGGCAGTCTTTCAGATAAAGGGGATTGAGGGCAAGCCCGCGCAGCCCTAAAGTCCGCTCGCGGCGACCGACCGAGAGGCCCTCGGCCTCCCGTTCCACCAGGAAAGCCGACGCGCCATCCTCCGCCCGCGCGAAGACGACAAACAAGCCCGCGATTTCACCATTGGCGACCCAGGTCTTGGTTCCATCCAGGATGTAGAAATCGCCCTCGCGTCGGGCACGCGTGCGCAGGTTGCCGAGGTCGCTCCCCGCCTCCGGCTCCGTCAGCGCGAACGCGCCGATGCGGTCGCCTGCGGCCAGCACAGGCAAGTAACGCCCCTTCTGCTCCTCCGTGCCGTGGTGCAGGATCGTCAGCGCGGCCAGGCCGATGTGGGTATGGACGGTGAACGCGGTGGATAGGCAGGCGCGGCCCAACGCCTCCAGCAGAAGGGCATAACCCAAGGTATCCAGCCCCGCGCCGCCGTAGGCCTCCGGCAAGGGCGCGCCCAGAAATCCCTGTTCGGCAGCCCGTTGCAGCACCGGCAGCGGCAAGCCCTCTTCGGCATCCAGTTTGGCGGCTTGGGGCGCGACCTCCTTCGCGGCAAACTCCGCGAAGAGGTCGCGGAACATCTGTTGCTCGTCGGTCAGGGAGAAATCCACCATCGCTATTTATCCTGAAACACCGGCTGCCGCTTCTGTAAGAAAGCGGTCACACCCTCGCGCATATCGTGAGTGTGGGTCAATTCCAGGAAGCGATCCACCTCGTAAAACAGGCCATCGGCCAGGCCGAGTTGTCCGGCGTGTTCCACCGCCGCCAAGGCCGCGGCGATGGCGAGCGCGCCTTTACCGGCGATCTTCTTCGCCAGGCCCTTTGCCTCTTTGATGAGCGCATCGCCCGGCACCACCTTGTTGACCAAGCCGATGCGGTACGCTTCCTGTGCGTTGATGGCATCTCCTGTCAGGATCAGTTCTAAGGCCTTTCCCTTTCCCACGAGGCGCGGCAGGCGTTGCGTGCCGCCCCAGCCGGGAATGATGCCGAGGTTGATCTCCGGCTGGCCTAGGCGCGCGCGGTCTGAGGCGATGCGGATATGGCAGGCCATCGCGAGTTCCAGGCCGCCGCCCAGGCACGCGCCGTTGATGGCCGCGATGACCGGCTTCCGGGCCGATTCAATTTTGTTGAAAACGGCCTGCCCCTTGAGGAGCATGGCGCGGGCATCGCTTTCGCTCGCACCATCGCCCAGGCGGGCGATCTCGTTGATGTCGGCCCCGGCGACGAACACGTTGGGCCCCGCGCCGGTGATGATCAAGACCTTTACCTCCGGCTTCGCCAGCGCTTCATCCAACGCGTCATCCAATTCCATCACGGTGGCCGCGTTGAAGGCGTTGACAGGTGGATGGTCAATGGTGAGGATGGCGATGCGCTCCTCTACCGACATCTTGACAAATTGGCGTTCGGCCATGGTCGTGCTCCTTATGCTGTGTATTCGTGGAACCCTTTGCCAACTTTGCGGCCCAGGTGGCCCGCGCGCACCTTCAATTTCAAGAGGCGCGCGGGGCGGAAGCGCTCGCCTCCCCAGGCTTCACCTTGGAATTTCTCCAGCCCCGCCAGCACCGTATCCAGGCCCAAGTGATCGGCCAAGGCGAGAGGGCCCATGCGCTCACCATGCCAGGTCATGCCGGTACCGGCTACCATCGCCATGTCAATATCCGCGATGCCCGCGATGCGCTCCTGCAAGCAGAGGGCAGCCTCGTTGATGAGGGGATAGACCAACCGCTCAACGGAGAAGGGGGTGCCTGTGCGCACGGACTTCGTGCGCTGCAACTCGGCGATCATCTCTTTCACCGGCTCGTCGGTTTCGTTGCCATAGCCGTAGAAGCCCGCGCTCGTTTTCTCGCCCAGGCGGTTGGCCGCGATCAATTTGTGGAAAAGCGCTGCCGGGGCCATGCGCTCGCCGTATTCGCTGTAGAGGTAGAGGCCGACATCACCGCAGACGTCTATGCCCAACATGTCCATCAGCGTGAAGGGCCCCATGGGCATACCAAACTCGGTCATTGCCCGGTCTATCGTCTGCGCGTCGGCAGCGCCTTCTTGCAGGCAAAGGGTCGCCTCGTTGAGATAGGGCATGAGAAGACGGTTGACCAGGAAGCCGGGGCACTCCTGCACCACGACGGGTATCTTGCGCAGCGATTCGGCAAAGGAGACCACGTCATCCACCGTTTCCTGCGCGGTATCCAGGCCGGGGATGACTTCCACCAACTTCATGACGTGGGCCGGATTGAAGAAGTGCATCCCGATCATCTTTGCAGGTCGCTTGGTGGCCGCGCCCATCTCACTGATGGAAAGGGCCGAGGTGTTGCTGGCAAAGATCGTCGTCTCCGGGCAGACGGCATCTAATTCGGCGAAGACGCGCTTCTTCAGTTCCATCCGCTCCGGCACCGCTTCTATCACGATGTCGGCATCGCCGAGGCTATCGTAGGTGAGGGTTGGCTCAATGAGGGCTAGCTTGTTCTCCATCTCGCCGGCGCTCATCTTGCCCCTATCCACCCGACGCTGGTAGATGTCGCGGATACGGGCCAGGCCTCGTTCCAACATGGCCTGATCCACATCCTTCAAGACGACAGGGAGGCCGGAATAACTGATGACTTGGGCGATCTCCGCGCCCATCGTCCCGGCGCCGATGACGCCCGCCTTGAAGATGTACATGATCGCCTCCTATCCTGGTTAAGCCCTGAGGACTTTTACACCCTCTCCACAATCAGCGCGCCGCCCTGCCCACCACCGACGCACATGGTCACCATGCCGTAGCGCGCCTTCCTCCGCTCCATCTCGTTCAGGAGGGTCACAACCTGGCGCGAGCCGGTCGCGCCGACGGGATGACCGAGGGCAATCGCGCCGCCGTTGACGTTCACCTTCTCCCAATCCCAGGCGTAACCTTGCGCCACCATCTCTTTCCCCACGGCCAGGCATTGCGCGGCAAAGGCCTCGTTCAGTTCAATCAAGGCGATGTCATCCAGGGTCAGACCGGCCTTTTTGAGCGCGAGGGGCATCGCCCGCGCCGGGCCGATGCCCATGTAGGCGGGGTCCACCCCGGCGTAAGCATAGGCGACGAGGCGCGCGCGAGGCTTGAGGCCCAATTGCGCGGCGCGTTCGGCGGTGGCAATGATCATGGCCGCCGCGCCATCGCTGATGGGACAGGAGTTAGCAGGCGTCACCGTGCCGCCCTCTTTGAAAATGGCAGGGTAGAGCGCGGCTTTCTGCACCGTGAGCGCAGGGTTGATGGATTCGTCCTGGGTGATCGGCTCCGACGCGACCTCCTGCCCGGCAACCTTCTTCTTGACATACACGGGCACGATCTCCGCCTGGAACTTGCCCGTGCGGGTCGCCATAAACGCCTTCTTGTGCGATTGCACCGCGAAGGCGTCCTGCTCCTCGCGCGTGATCTCGTACTGATCCACCAGGTTCTCGGCGGTGCGGCCCATCAATTGCCCGCAGACCGGGTCGGTTAAACCTTCCCAAAGGGCGTCGGTGAATTGCACATGGCGCAGTTTGATGCCCCAGCGTGCCTCACGAACGATGTAGGGGATGTTGGACATGCTCTCCGTGCCGCCGACGAGATAGAGTTCACCTTCGCCCGCTTGGATGGCGCGGTAGGCCGAGGTGATCGCCTCTATGCCGGAGGCGCAATTGCGATGGACGGTGAAACCGGGGACTTCGCGCGGCACGCCGGCAAAGAGCGCGGCGACGCGGGCGATGTTCGGCGCGTTGGAAGGTTGGGCAACGCAGCCGAGGATCACGTCATCCAAGGCGGCGGGGTCCACACCGGTATCGGCCAGCGTTTTCTTGAAAACGGTGATCGCCAATTCCACCGCCGAGAGGGGACGCAGCGCGCCGCCGTGCGCGCCGATGGGAGTGCGGATGCCGCCGACGATGACGACGTCTTTCATCTGACTCTCCTCTATGACAGAATCTGCACGCGCAATACTTTGGTTTCTTGGGATGTGGAGAAAACAGAAAAGCGAGGGCCGCTGAGAGCACGTAACGCTCCCCAAGGCAATCCCTCGCCTGGTTAAGTGGGCGGTGCCGGAAAGGCGGTCGCCAGTGACGTGCCTCCGCAGGCCGCAGCGTCGTTATGGATTATCAAAGGTCGTTTACATTTTACAACAACTTCTACCGAGATGCAAGTCGCCCGGCTGATTCGGACGTGAGTCGGGCATCCGATTTTTCAGAATCCTGACCTGCCGCTCTGAGAATTTCCATGCCACTCGCGGCACGGCATGGGCCACAACAGAAACTTGGGGGATTCAGGGGCAAAACCTTTACCTCTCTCTATCCCTGCCCCTCCTCTCCTCCGGTGCTAATCGTTACCCACAGGTGGGGTATCAGGGCAGGGTAAGGCCACTGGCCCCCACTATCCCCCAACTCTCTTTCTCCTCCGTAAGACGGGGAAGAAAGGGGATGCCGAGCGACGGCGAGGCGGGGAAAAGTGGGGGTCTGTAGCGCCGCTCTACGCCGGCAACCGATTTGTGGGTAAGGGGTAGGTGGGGGAGGAGGAGGGATAAAGGAGAGGAGGAGGGGTCCTGGGAGACACCCCTAGGCTCTCTGCCTTGTCAAGCCGGCCCAGGCGACATTTCAAGGTTGTTTTCGTCGCGGTATCCTGTTGATCCCGTCGGCAGCGACGACAGGCGAGAGGGGCCCACTTGCTCTTCTGTGCAAACGTGCCCTTACCGGGTAGGCACTGATAATGGTTCAATTCTGATCATAAAGCAACATAATGTGTTGCATGCAAACCAACATTAGCGATATTAAACGAAATTGTAAGGTTTGACCATTGACAATTGGGAAAAAACGCGCTATCATAGTTACGGCGTAGTACCCTGGTACTACGCCCCAAAGCCAAAAAAGGGGGGACCGATCTGGCAATCGGTCTCCCCGGATGAGGGTCAGGCGACATCCCGTTGCTTTAGGCACGGTCAGGTACACGGAAGCAGCGGGGAGGGCGATCATGCCCGGAGGCATGTGCGCGTCTATTACCTTCCCCTCGGATCTGGTACTAGTATAGCACAGATCGCCTCCTTTGGCAAGTGAGCGGGCTTCCCTTTTATGGGGCATCGCCGGGCAGGATTGGAGCGATGGCCATTAGGGAGGCACACAAGGCCTCCCTCCTTGCCCTCCTACGATGCGCAGGGGATGGTATTCGTCTCCCTTCATCCTCCCCCGTTCGTTTTACGGAGGAGCCCGCCCGTTTCCTGAAATGCGCCCACTTACGGCAAGCGGCCTGCCCTCCTCGCATGTCCCTGACCTTCTCCCTCTGGCTCTCAGACGGTGTTGTGACGCCGTCACTGCCGAGATGAGGGTGGCCGGACCTGCCCCTGACCCAGAGCCCGGCCCGGCAGCCGGGGCGAGGCGAATCTCTCCGCCTCTATATACACCCCCGCGTGGCGGCGACGATTCCCTCCCCCGGTAACCCCAACGAAGGGGGGTGACGAAGGCCGTCTTTGCCTGGCGAGCAGCGCACCGACACCGGGCGCGCTTGGGTCGTGTTTCCTCATTGATGCTATTGACTTCGGGAAGGAGATACAACCATGTCCACCAAACGCATCTTGCTGGCGGCTTTTACCATCATGGTCGTCAGCGCGCTGGTCGTAGGCGGCACGATCGCCTATTTCAGCGGCACTGCGGATGAGATCGCCACCATCTCTACTGCGACGATCAACATAGGCGACACCTCCAACTTCCCTCTGAATTTCCAGAACATGTTGCCTGGGGAGTCCCAGTCCCAGGAAGTGGCGGTCAAGAATGGCGGTAGCCGCCAGGCCGATCTCTATGTCCAGCTCCTCAGCACGTCGGGTGGCACGAACTTCTGCACACCTTCAGACGTCCTGAATGTCAAGATTCAGCAGATAGACGGCTGGGGAGGCGGAGTCGTCAACACCTGGTACAACGGCAGCATCTGCAATCTGTTCCCCGGCTGGAGCGGTTCAACGATCGCGAAGGTTGCCAACGATGTTAATCCCGGTGACTGGGCCTACTTCCGGGTAACCCTGACTTTGGATGCCACAGCGGGGAACGCATACCAAGGTGCGAGCAATACCGATACCGTGCACATGATCGCCGTCCAATATGACGGCCCCTCGCCCGTTCCGGACAAGCAAGGCGGGGCCATCCAAGACGCATGGCCCACTGATACTACACCTCCTGACGACGACCCGAACTATCCGTGACCCGATGATCGGACCTGATCTGGGCCGGGCGTTCGCGTCCGGCCCAGATGCAGGCCGTTTCCCGGCAAAACCCAATCCTAAGGAGGATGCATGTTTACCAAACGCGTCCTCGCTGCTGCTTTCATCATCATGGTCGTCAGCGCGCTGGTCGTGGGCGGCACTCTGGCCTATTTCGCCAACACACAGCAACAGGACACGGCGGTCAGCACGGCGAAGATAGACCTGAACGGCACGGCTGGCTTCCCGCTGCAATTTGACAAATTGCTCCCCGGCGAGACCCAGCAGAAAGATATCTACGTCCAGAACACCGGCAACAAGCCCGCCGACTTCTATGTCCAGCAGCTTTTCGACAAGGTTGAGGGAAAGCTTGACGTCTGCGATCCCAACATGGTGCTGTGGATCAAGATTGAGAACGTGACTGCTGGTCAGACCGTGTACGATAACTGGGTCTGCTATCTCGTGCCGGGCTGGGCCGGCTCACAGATCGCGAAGCTGGCCGATGATGTGGCGGCGGGTGCCCAGATTCGCTTCCGGGTCAGTGCCACGTTGGCCACCACGGCCGGCAATTTCTACATGGACAAATCCAACGCAGAGAAGGTAAACTTGATCGCCGTACAGTATAACGGCCCGGCGCCGATACCGGATAAAGATGGCATGTACGAAACGCCTCCTAAGTATAATGCAGCATGGCCGAACGACCCGTACGGCAATGACGACGACCCGAATTATTGATGGCGTTTCCGGTTAGAACGTGGTTGGGTTCAGGCGCGGAAAGCCGCGCCTGAACCCTCAAGGGATTTTACCGGTTGTGAAATTGTCTTCCATTTTGCTCTATTACGGCCTTATCGTGCTCGTCGGCGCGGTATTTCTGATTACTGGGTCGGTGTTCATCGTGCAATCGGGGAGCATGGCACCCGCCATCAACGCGGGGGATGTCATCGTCTGCCGTGCGCCCAACGGCCCCCTCAAACCGGGCGACATCATTACATATCAGTATGAGAACAAGCTCATCACTCATCGTGTGATAGAAGTCCTGCCGGAGGGGTTACGCACGAAGGGCGATGCCAACGAAGAACCCGACCCCTGGATCGTGCCCCAAGGCGCGGTGCGGCGCGTCGCCTGGCTCCGCATCCGCTATCTGGGCTTCTTCCTCGCCTACATCAAAACGAAGGAAGGCTGGTTTGTGGCGGTCATCCTCCCTGCGATCCTGATCATCCTCAACGAGACGGCGGTTATCGTGCGAGAACTCCTCCGTTCACCACGACGTGAGGCGAGCACATGAGCAGGGCCAGGCTGATTTTTCTCCTGCCGGTCGCCTATGTGGCGGTTCTGCTGGCGTTGCTGATCCTCTTCACCCGCGGCGCCCGAGGATATGTCTCAACCGTTCATGACGAGACGATCAGGATCAGCATTGCCTCTGCCACCCCTACGCCAACGCCCACACCGACGAGCGCGTGGGTCCAGGCGTGGGATGGTACGCTGGGCGAATCCGAAGCCGTTTGCCTATACGCTCCCCAATGGATTACCGTCCATGGCACGGTCAACCTGACGCCGCCCGCCAGCATGGCCTACCTGCAAACCTCTTGGCAGGTAGTTGAACCTAAAAACCCGCGCTGCCCGCCGGAAGTGGAGCATTGCTTTGAGGTCCAGCCCACCTCGCGACCGATCACCGGCGGAACCGACTTTGAGATCAGCGGCTGGTGGCCTGGGGTTCGCCCTGACGATGAGGCGGTGGAGGTACACTTTGCTGCTAACGTGTTGGACGAAGAGCAGAATCCGCTTCACGACGGCATCGGCAAGGACCTTTATTGGTATCCGTGGGTGTGCCCGCCGCCGACTCCGACGCCAACGGTTACACCAACACCGGAGGATACTCCCACGCCGCCCCCGGAAAATACACCCACACCGACACCTGCACCGGGGGAATGTCGCTTCCTGCGCGGCGCGATCTGGACGACGGACGCCAGCGGCAACCGCGTGAACCAGAACCTCTACGAGCGCAAAGAGGATGTCTATTTGAACGGCGGACCGGATTCCGACGGCGGTCCCGGCTTTCCCGACGGCTACTACTTCTATCGGGTCACTACGCCGGGCGGTGACCCTCTTTACGGCGAGCCGCGCGTTGTTCAGATAGTGGATGGCCGCTTCAGGAATCTGGTGCAATTAGCTCCCTTTGACGACAGCCCCAACCGCGAGTACAAGGTCTGGCTAAGCGCGATGCGAGATTTTCCTCCCTCGTGTTCTAAGACCGACAATTTCCGGATCAAGCGCTGAGCCCGGAAGGCCGGTAAGAGCACAGTTTTCCCTCCCGATATAGGGCTGACCCTTACCGGAACGGGGTCGGCCGGCCTTCTCCTTCCCTTTGTCCGCCCCGGTTTCCTGCTTCCCAAAGAAGTTGAACAAAGCTTTCTCGCCCGGCTGATGCCACATCCGATGCAATCCCCTCGTTCTGTTGAGGTGGGGTGGTATTTAACAGGCTGACATCATTGAACGCGAGGTCAGGTTAAGCGGCCACTAGGGCCCGATACTCAGAACCTAGAGACGGTTGATGGCGTTATTTGATCGGCACTTCCGCGCGGCTCACCTCCGCGCCGGTAGCCGGATCGTAGAGGATGACAAGGAGGCGATAGGGCGCGGGGCCTGCACCGCGGGGCAGCGGCAGGTCGTAGCCGTCCAGAACCGTCTCACCTGCCTGCCAGCCGTGAGGGGGATAGGTGTTGTGCACCGGCGCGTCGTCCACCTGAGAAATCATGTTACCGTTGCCGTCCAGCAGCCGGGCCGAGACCTTGTAGTCGGCCCCCGGCGCGCTCCTCACCTCCCACCATAGCATCACGCGGGCCACCGTCCCCCGATGCGTCTTTCGCCAGGCCAGATCGTATCCTGCCCAACGCACCTTGCCATCCAGAAAGTCAAAATTGAGAGGACGCGGGGGCAGCGGAAGAAGCGCGCCGCCCTTCGGCCAGACGCGCACCAGCGGCCCGGCGACGGAAAGGGAATAGCGTTCCGGCGCGCCTACCAAGGGGCGCGTGATATAGACCGCGCCACCCGCCTCTAAAGCGCGCAGGATAGCCGCATGGCGCGCGTCCTCCGCATCGGCTGCCACCGTTTTCACATCAGGCTGTAGCCTCGCCGTCTGCTGAAAGTAGCGCAGGAGCGTCATCTCGCCCAGGATGCCCACCACCGTCGCACCGTGAGGTGGGAGTTGGCTCAGCGCATCCACACCGTAGTCGTGCACGTCCCACGCGGCGGAGCGATCCAGGCGCGGCCAGTTGGCCTGCGCCATCAGGATAGGCTGAACTAAAGAGAGCGCGGCGAGAAGGACAGAGCCTGCAATAGGCAGCCGCAGGTGATCTACCGAACTTCCCTTCTCCCTCTTCGTCTCCTCCTCTCCCCGAACCGAGGAGAGAAGGGGGATAGGGTATAGAGAGAGGCTTACCACCCGCCGCAGCGCGGCCAGCAACACCGCAAACCCTGCGGCCATGAAAATAGCCCAGATGAGAAAGGCAGGGATGAAGAAGACTTCCACGTCGGCAGCGCGGTAGGCCAGGCCGAAAGCGAGGTTGGCGGCGAAGGCCAGCGCGACCAAAACCCAACGTCGGGGTTCCCGCAGCATCGCGATAAGGCCCAGCGCGCCTAATGCCAATCCTACCCAGCCAAACTGTGCCTGGAAGAGGTTGAAATAGAAGCGAGCATCATAACGGACGCCAAAGGGGTTGCCGCTCAGAAAGATGCTATAGCCGCCGGCGGTGATCCATCTCCAGAACCCATCCCAGGTGTTGCGGTATGTGCCGTCCAACGAAGTTGTCGTCAGGCCGCGCAAAGGGATGTAAAGATACAAGAGGAGAGGAGCCAGGAAAGCGATGATGAGGCGCGGCCAGCGGCGCGGCTGCCAAAGTAAAAGAGGCGTTGTCCAAAGGGCGAAGATGACCACGGCGGGGATGAGCAGGAGCGTCATGCGGTGATGTGTTAAAGAAAGGCCCAAGCACGCGGCAGGGAGGAGCCAACGGGCGACGTTGTCCTTTTGTGGGCTTTGAGTGAAACCTGCCAACGGCTTCCATCCTCCCCTCCCCTCCTGCGCGGAGGAAGGTGGCTCCGAGAAATGGGAAGGAGCCGGTTCAGATTTGCCGGCGCGCAGCGTCACCCAAAGGACGAGCGCGACGAAGAACGCGTGCAAGGCATAAACCTCGGCAATGGTCGCCTGAGACCAGAAGACGGGAGAGAGGGCGAAAGCCACGCTTCCGATGACAGCAGCAAGACGGCCTTCCACCCATTCGTACGCGGCCAGATAGACCACCCCTACAGCGACAGCGGCGGAGACCGCCGAGAGGAGGTTCACCCGATAGGCGGCGTCGCCCACAGGGAGACGCGAGAAGAGCCAGGCGAGAAGGGTATAGAGGGGATAGCCTGTCGGGTGGGCGATGCCTAAGGTAGGGCCGACCAATTGGAACTCCAGGCTATCATCAAAGATGGTAGCAACGGAAGGAGCCAGCGTGCGCAAGTAGAGGGCCAGGCTGGCGAGGCCTAAGACCCCTGCGATGAGAGTTGGCGTAGCTCCCACCCTAACCCTCCCCCGTTTCACGGGAGAGGGCGGGATGGGGGCCTCTTGTAGCCCGATCTCCCTGTTCATGCCCGGTTTTCCCCTACATCATTCGGCACACTTTCCTGCCCCCACTGCGCCAGTCTCGCGGCGATGTGCGGCCAGTGTGTCCCCCGCCAATAGACGCGCCCGCAGGCCGTGCAGCGACGAAACTCGCTCTGCGTGTGGAAGACGTAGGGCGGCACAAGCGACTGCACGGCGGCCTTGGGCACGAAGGCAAGTTCTCCGTTGCAGGCAGCACAACGGGGTTCCAGGCCGGACGGAGGCCCTAAGGCGCGCACAACCTGGGCGATTTGCGCTTCCAGATCTCCCTCTTGCACGAGAAGGCTTCGCAGGCCCCGTCGCGCGGCCAGGGCGCGGTCACGCGTCAACAGGATTCGTTCCTCGGCCCGCGCCAGGCGCGCCAGGGCATGGTCGTCTAACGCAGGATCAAAGCGGGTGTCGTATCCCAACAGCCGTAACCACTTGGCAAGCGTTCCCAACATGCCATCGGCCAGAAGACGGCGCGGCCGACTCGCGTTTGGCGGATGCGCGGGATTCTGGTATGATACCTGGCGTTCAGCCTCACTCTCATCTGCAACGGGAGGCGTCATGCTCACCTCTGCCTTGCGCTTCTTCCGACCGCTCTTGGGGAGCGCAGTCCTGATCCTTATCCTGGGTGTGCTGACGACCGGTATCGCCCTGGCCGCTCCCCCGTCTCAGGAAATGGAAACTACCGCCTCTATGATAAGCCTTCTTACGTCGGTGTTGGCCCTCTGCGTCCCGACCGGCCTGGCTTTCATCGTCGCCGGGGGCTTGCCGGAGGAGCGCGCGAGAGAGGCTACGTTATCACTCTTGGCTGCCCTCGCGTTGGGGACGTTGGGCTATTGGGCGGTCGGCTTTGGCATCCAATTCGGCGGCGTTGGCCTAGCCTATGATCGCGCCGGTCTGGAAGGGCTCGTCTGGGAGTGGTCGGCGCTGCCGCCGGAATGGGGCCCTAGCTGGGGCATGGTGGGGTTGCGAGGCTTTGGGCTCCTGCGCGAGGCGGCGACGCCCGGCGCTTACGCCCTCTTTCTGGCGCAACTCCCATGGGCCATCACCGCTGCCCTCATCCCTCTCCTGGCCCTGCGAGGACGCGCGCCCACGTCTGTTTCGCTTCTGGCCGGCCTGGGGACCGGCGCGCTCCTTTACCCCCTGGTAGGCAATTGGGTATGGGGCGGTGGCTGGCTCGCAAACCTGGGCGAGAACCTGAACCTGGGGCATGGTCTGGTAGATTTCGCAGGGGCCGGGACGGTGCATCTCCTCGGCGCGGCGGTGGCCCTTGCCGGCATTCTCGTCATCTGGCCGACGCAGGTGAGGCAGGCAGAGCAAGTGCCCCCTATCACCGAACCTTCTGCGCCGGAGCCGGTCGCCCTCGCCGCCGTCCCGGACCCTGCCGCCGCCTTCTCCAACGGCCCCGCCCTGCAAGCATCGGTTGCCTCTCCCAACGGCAATGACCCGACAGTGCCGCTGCCTCCCGTCCATCTTCCGCTTCTTACCACCCTCGGCGCGGCCCTCCTCACGCTGGGCAGCGTCGGTTGGGCTTTGGCAAACCCGTTGATAGAGTGGTCTGTTGCGCCGCCGGTTCTAGCCGCGCTCAATGTGCTCCTTGCCGCCGCGGGAGGCGCGGCCTTACCTCTGGCCTACACCTGGTTCACCGCCAGCCGTCCCGACCCGTTAATGGCAGCGCGCGGCTTGGCTGCGGGCGTCATCGCCGCCGGTGCCGCCGGGCCGCTGATGCCGCCCTGGTCGGCCCTGGTTGTAGGCGCGGTGGCCGGATTCCTCGTACCTTTCGTTCTCTACGCGACCGCACAATGGCTCCGCTGGGATGACCGCACAGCAGCGGTGGCGACCAGCGGCCTAGGTGGGCTGTGGGGCCTTATCTCCGTGGGGCTCTTCGCCGATGGCCGTTGGGGCCAGGGCTGGAATCGCATCGGTGTGGGGCAGTTCCTCGGCATTGCTCAACAAGGTGTCACCGGCTTCCTGGCCGCGCCCGGCTTTCACCGCGACTGGCCGGGACAGATGCAGGCGCAGATCATCGGCGCGGCGGTCATCGCTCTATTCTGTTTTGTGGCCGCCTGGCTCATCTTTGCCGTTGCCTCTGCTCTGGCCCGCGCCCTCCTGGGCTCGCAATAGGTTGATCACTTCCTCGTCGGTCGTCTGTTCAAAATAGGCGTAGTAGAGGCCGACCGCCCAAAACAGCCTCGGTGTGAGGAGGCAAACGACGCGGTCGGCCTCGCGTTGCAGCCGCTTGATGGCCTGGCGTGGTGCCACAGGGACGGCCAGGATGAGCGCGGCGGGATTCTTTTGACGGAGCGCGCGCAACGTTGCCACCGTCGTCGCGCCGGTCGCGATGCCGTCGTCCACGACGATCACCGTGCGCCCTGCAACCTCAAGCGGCGGGCGATCGCCGCGAAAGACCGCCTCGCGCCGGGCGATTTCCGTTTCCTGGCGCGCCATCTCGGCCTCCACATAGCGGCGAGGAACGTCCAACATCCGGATGAGCCTGGCATCCAGGACGCGCGCCCCGCCGCTGGCGACCGCGCCGATGGCAAGTTCGGGATTGTCCGGCGCGCCGATCTTCCGGCTGATGACCACATCCAGCGGCGCGCCGAGGGCACGAGCAACCACCGACGCCACGACCACCCCCCCGCGCGGGATGCCCAACACGAGCAAATCGGGACGCCCCTTTAAATCGGCCAGGGCCTCGGCCAAACGCTCTCCCGCCTCGTAGCGGTCTCGGAATTGCATGTCGGGCCCCCTCGCGCGGCGATCATCACGCGCCCCCCAGCGGAGCCTCGGCCAGACGGCTATAGACCGCGCCGCCGGGTCGCAGGTCGCTACGCATCAGGCTGAGGGAGCGCACCTCCACCGTGCCTAAGACTTCCACGACGGTGGACTCCACCGCCGCGCCCACCTCACGCAACGCATCACTCCCTACGTGCCGGTTCGTGCGGCCCAAGGTCAGGTGCGGGCGGAAGGCCCGGTCCTCCGGCGGGTAGCCCAAAGGAGAAACCTCCGCCTCAACCGCCTTCTGCAGGCGCGCCAGTGCGCCAGTCTTCTCGGTGACCGCGACCCAGATGACGTTGGGGCGGCGGAAATCGGGAAAGCAGCCGCGCCCCTCCACTGTAAAGGTGAAAGGGGGCACATTCGCCCCCGCGCGCATCAGGGCCTCCGAAATCTCTTGCACTTGCGTGGCGGGGATGTCGCCCAGGAACTTCAGCGTCAGATGGATGCCCTCCGGCTGCACCCAACGTACGCTCCCGCGCGGCACGGCTTTCTTCAGGCGATCCTGCACCTCGCGCAGCGCGAGGTGCATTGCCTCGTTCAGTTCTATGGCGATGAAAGCGCGAATGGTCTCGGCCTTGGCAACGGGCTTCTTTCGTTCCACCGCGAGTTGTTCCTTATCCCCACCCCAACCCTCCTCCGTTTCGCTAATCATTACCCACAAGTGGGGTATAAGGGCAGGGTAAGGCCACCGGCCCCCACTATCCCCCCAACCTCTTTTCTCCCCCGTAAAACGGGGGAGAAAAGAGGTGCCGAGCGATGGCGAGGCGGGGAAAAGTGGGGGCCTGTAGCGCCGCTCTACCCCAGCAACCGATTTGTGGGTAAGGGGCAGCCCGTTTCACGGGGGAGAGTCGTCAGGCTGCCGTGCCCTGTTACATGTTTAAGTATATCACATCCCTAGATACAAGGGTAGGTGTGGCCTGAGAAAGGTCCGGCATCAATACAGGAACATCGGCTTGCCCAACAGGTGTTTCACGTAGGGACGGTAATTCTCCACGTCGTACAGTTCCGCCACGTCCACCCGCTTCACGCCTTGGGTGATGGTGTCTATGGGGATGGTAGTATAGACGCCGTTCTGCAGAGCGACCATTTGACCGGCGTAACCGCGCAACACCAAATCCACCGCCAGGTTCGCGTAGGAGATGGCGACCATGCGATCCAACGAGTCGGGCGCGCCGGAACGCATAAGATAGGCCACCTGTTGATACACGATGTCCTCGCCGGTGAGACGCTTGAGGGCCTCGCCGGTGACCAGGCCGATGCCGCCCAACTTCTTGTGGCCGTAAGCATCTTCCTGGCCGTACTCCACCACCTGCCCACCGATCATAGAGGCTCCCTCGGAGATGACAACCATCGCGTAGTTGCTGGGGTTGCGCCTCTTATCCTCCATCACCAGCTTCGCCAGACGCTCTATATCAAAGGGGACCTCCGAGATGAGAGCACGGTCCGCATCGGAAAGATAAGCGGAGATGAGGGCCGTCTCGCCGGAGTTGCGGCCAAAGAGTTCCACCACCGCGATACGCTCATGGGAGCCGGAGGGCGTCCGCAGGGCGTTGATGAAATCAACACTGCGGGTCACGGCGGTGGAGAAGCCGATGCAATAGTCCGTCCCAAAGACATCGTTGTCCATCGTCTTGGGGATGGCGACCACACGGAAGCCCTCTTTGTGAAGCCGCACCGCGTAAGAGAGAGTATCGTCGCCGCCGATGGGGATGAGGGTCTGAATGCCCAGGAAGTCAAGCACCCGCAAGATATGGGGAGTACAGTCAACCGTTTTCTCGCCTTCCTTAAAAGGATACTGGTCTTTCAGGAAGTCCGGCAAATCGCCGGGGCGCACCTTGGCGGGATTGGTGCGGGAAGTGTGGAGATGTGTACCACCATAACGGTCAATGGTGCGTACATCGGCCTTGGTGAGGGGTTGAATCCACTCCTTCTGCGCGTCCTTATCATCGGGATTGAAGTTCAGGAGACCGGCCCAGCCTCTGCGGATGCCAACCACCTCCAGACCACCATCAATCGCGCGATTCACGATGGTCTTGATGCACGGATTCAGGCCGGGGACATCGCCGCCGCCTGTCAGAATACCCAATTTCGTCATGATCTTCAGCCTCCTCAATATATCCTCAACGGTTGTCCATCATACCAGAGTTCATGACCCTGAAGTATGATGGAAATCATTCTGTCATCCGCCTCGCCGCAACCCTACGCCGGCGAAGAACCGTTCCCAGGGGAAGACTATCGGCGAGCCTTCGTGCAGAATCCGGTATAGAAGGCGGAGGAATGGAAAATCCGCCGGCTGCACCAGGCCGCGCTCCGTTAGGCGAGGCAAGGCCCCGCCGGCTGCCGTGATGATTTCCACGCTTTCCAACGTCTCCCCGGCCATCTCCCGGAGTGCCGCCTCCAGGCTGAGGCCCCGGCCTAGCAGCCGCCCCAGGCGCATCGTGCGTCCGCCTTGCACGGTGACAAACATATCGCCGACGCCGGGCAAACTGGCAACGTAGTCGGGAGAACCGCCGAGGAGGCGAACCATCTGCACCATCTCCACCGCAGCCTGCGCAAAGAGTGCGGCAGCCAGGTTGTGCATAAACGCATTGCCATCGGGGCCGCCTGCCCGCTCTAAAAGACCTGTCGCCAGGCCCACGCCCAGGGTATAGGCATTCTTCATGGCGGCGCAGACCTCCAACCCGACGACATCCTCGGCTTGCCAGATATGATAATACGAGGTCTGTAAGAGCGCGACCAAACGGCCCAACACCTTCGGCCAACGCGAGCCGAACACCACCGCGCTGTGGCGGCGCGCGGCCAGTTCCCCGGCGATGCACGGCCCGCCGATGGCGGCAATGGGAACCTGGCCGCGCAGGGCCGGTGGCAATTCGTCGGCCACCACATCGGGCAGGATGCGGAGATCTCCATCAGCGGTTGCTTCCAGCCCCTTCGTAACTGCCAGGACCGGCAGGCCGGGCCGCAGGTGAGGCCCCACGGTGCGGGCGAACCAATGGACGCCGGGCGAGCTGACGCCGCTGATGACGAGTTCAACCCCTTCCAGAGCCTGCGCCAGGCCGGTGATGAAAAACGGCTTAACCGACGCGGGCAACTGCCGCTGTAAGCGGGGGTGGATGCCGGTCGCCTGGCATTGGCGGATGATGTCATCGTCCAGATGCGTGCCGACCAGGTGAACGGTGTGACCGTTATCGGCCAGAGGGAAACTGAGGGCGCTGCCCATCAAGCCCGCGCCCACGATGGCTACGGTTGCCATGATGATCTCACTTTGCTGTGCCGCCGCCTACTCCTTACTCTACCCTGCCGCGCCAGACCGTGCCGCCCAGCGATAAAGCATACAGCAGCCGGTCGCGGGCGTAAGCAGGCGAGGGCAACACGGCCAATACAGGGTCGCCGGGCCAGCCGTCGGCCAGGGCACGCCAGGTGCGGCCACCATCCGGCGAGATGAAAACGCCCTGAGTGCTGCCCGCGAAGAGTTGCAGGCGGTCTTGCCGATCCAACGCGGTAGAAACCGCCAACACCGACGGGCGTTCCGCAGCCACCGGATGCGCCGTGAGTTCCAGTTCCTGCCCTCGTCTCCTGGCGGCAAACTGGAGCGGGCGATATACAACATCTCCCGATGCCAAAACCACAGGGCCATCCTGGGCATACAGCGGCGAGATAGCCAACGACGCCCATCCTCCCTGGCAATCGCGGCCTATCCATCGCAGCCAGGTTCCCCGCCTATCACGCTGCCATACGTCCAGTGCCTTGTCTTCGGATCGCACCGCTGCCACCAGCACATGCCCATCGGTAAGGTAGGCAGGGGAAAGAGCAAGGGCCGCGACGGTGCGCAACTCCTGAGGGACCGGCAAAACATGCCAGGTCTGGCCCCGGTCCGATGAGATGAAAACGCCTAACTCCGCTGCTCCGATCAACACCGTGCCGTCGTTGGCGAAGCCGGGCGACAACGCCACCGCCTGGGCGGGCACATCGCTCACCATCTCCCAATTTCGCCCGCGATCGGTGCTGCGATAGACGCCATCGGTCAGAGCCGCGTACAGGGTGCCGTCCCGCGCGAAGGCCGGCGAGATGGCGAGGGCGGCCACATCCAAAGAAGGAAGGCCCCCTGTTGCCTCAAACCAACTTTGGCCACCGTCTTCCGAACAGGCCACACCTTCGCCCGGCCCGAAAATGAAAAGGGTGCCGTCTTGGGCCAACACCGGCGACAAGGCGAGGCCGGCGAACGCCCGCGCCGACAGGCCTGTGTTGGCCGGTTCCCAACCGCTGAGCCCATTCTTACTGCGCCAGATGCCATCCTGGGCTAACCCTACGAAAGTGGCGGAAGGCGAGGCCGCCAAGCAGAGCGGGCCGGGGAGGTCCGCGCTGCGCGCCCACGTCTCGCCCGCATCACGCGACACGTACATCCCTGCGCCGGTGATCGCCAGAATCGTGCGATCCTGGGCAAAGGCGGGCGAGAGGGCCAAACCATTGATGCTTTCTTCAGGGGGAAGCCCACCTATCGCCTGCCAGGTCGCGCCCCGGTCGTCGGAACGGAACAGCCCTGCCGTCTCCGTCCCCGCGAAGAGGGTGTTATCGGTGGCAAAAGCAGGCGAGACGGCCAAGGTCAGCACCGGCGCGGCCCCTGCCGGGAAAGGAACCTCTCGCCAGGCGCGCCCGCCGTTCTTGCTGCGGAACAAGGCCGTTGTAGTGGCGGCAAAGATCGTTTCATCCTGCTCAAACGCGGGCGAGATCGCCAACGCCAGCACGTTAAGGTCCAACAGGCCGAAGTTCCAGCCGTGCCACAAGGCTCCCGAATCGGTGGAGCGGAAGATGCCATCTTGCACCGTTCCGGCGAAGGCGATCCCGTCCGTGGCGAAGGAAGGGGAAAGAGCCAAAGCGGAAACGGTGGGCGGGGTCCCCGTCTCAAAGCGGCCCACGGCCCACGTCTCGCCCCCATCATGCGAGACGTAGGGGCCGTTTTGCGTTCCGAGGAGGAGGGTTTTGTCCTGGCTGTAGGAAGGTGATACGGCGATCGCCGTCATGACCTGGAACCCTGCCTTGCTGAGCCGCGACCAGGCGCGTCCTCCATTCGTTGAACGGAAGAGGCCGGTCTTCGTGGCTGCCCAGCACAGGCCATCCTGTGGGAAGTCGGGGGATAGGGCCAAAGCCATAACAGTTCCGCCGGTGGGGCTGCCGAGTCGTTGCCAACGTTCCTTCGTCATGCTTTGTTTTCCTCTACGTTGCTCGCTCAAGGATTGACCGATTCCAAGAGTTTCTTGCGGCGCACGATGACCTCTGTTGTAAAGGTCATGACCGCGCCGCTGACCGCGCTCTCCAAGGCCGTGTCTATGGTCAGAAGTGGATCAAAGATGCCGGCTTCAAACATATCCACGATCTGGCCGGTGCGCGCGTCAAATCCCCAGCCTGGTGGGCTCTCCCGTACCCGCGCGATGATGGGCGAAGGATCGTAGCCTGCGTTGATGGCGATGGCCCGCATGGGTTCTTCCAGGGCGCGCCGCAGGATGCGCACGCCGTGGCCCTCGTCGCCGTCCAAAGGCATCTTATCCAGCGCGCCTTGGCAGGCGAGCAAGGCAGCCCCGCCCCCGGCCACGATGCCCCCTTGCAGGGCTGTACGCAACGCCGTTGCCGCGCGCTCGGCCACTTCTTTGCGGGCGTTCATCTCCGCTTCGGTGGCGCCGCCCACCCGTATCGTCGCAATGCCGCCCAGGAGTTTGCTCAGTCGCTTCCTGACCTGATCCTTTTCGCGCGCATCTGTTGTCTGTTCTACCTCCGCCCGCACGTTGGCGATGTGCTGGCGCAAGGCTACAGGGTCGCCGCGCCCTCCTACCAGGCCGAAATACTGCGCGGTGGCCCAGGCGCGCCGCGCCCGTCCCAGGTCAGCCAGAGTTACATCTTCTACCCGCTCTTTGGCTACATCCAGCAGCACGCGCGCGCCAGTGAGGGCGGCAATATCGGCCATGATGCCCCTGCGGTCTGCTCCATAGGAAGGGGTTTTCACCGCCAGCGCGTTCAGGACCTTGGCCCGCTGATTGGCTACCAGAAGCCCCAGGGCGTCGCCCGACACATTGGACGCGATGATCGCCAACGCCTTGATGCCGGCCTTCGCTACCTTTTCCATGACCGGCAATATCTGCTCTGCCGCGGTGATCTGCAAATCGGAGACCAGGACGGCGGGATCGTCCAATTCCACGATCTGGCGAACGGGGTCGGTAATAAAATAGGGCGTGAACCAGTTGGTATCCCAATAGACGCCCTCTACATACTCCCGATCCAGGCCGCGTTTGTTGCTGGTGTTGATCTGCACGTAGCCATCAGGGCCCACGATGTCATAAGCCTCGCCCAGGAAGCGCGCCAGCTCAGGGTCGTGGCAGAGGGCCAACGCGGCCCTGGCGATTTGCTCTTCGCCTTCCAGCGATCTCGCCATCCGGCGCAAGTCCTGGCGCACCACGGCCAGGCCCTGCTCAATCCCCGCACGCAGGCGGGGGGCATTGTAGCCGGCAGCTATGTAGCGCGCGGCCTCGCGCACGATGGCCTGGAAGAGGACGGCTGTGGTCGCAGTGCCATCGGCCACTTTCTCATATACACGCCAGAGGGTGTGCCGCAAGAGCATGGCCCCCGTGGACTCATTGGCATCGGGCAGGGCCAGGAAGCGGCGGGCGATGGTCGCGCCGTCATCCAGGAGTTCGGGAGGGTCTTTGCGGGAGGCGACGCGCTCCAACGCAACCCAGCGCGGCAAGGGGCCTAGGGTCGGGCGGATGAGGTTAGCCAGTTGGTCAACGCCGCGCTGCAGCGCCGCGCGCGAGCGCGGGGCAAAGACAACGCGAGAGGGGGATTTACTGCTCATGGTCGGGCCTCGGAGAAAAGTGAATTTCTTACCAAAGATGCCACAATCTGAACGTTGTGTCAAGTTGTGGTTCCCAAAAGCCGATCAATACGCTCCTAATTCGCGCAGGCGCGCATCGCTCAGGCCGAAATGGTGGGCAATCTCGTGTCGGACGGTGCGAGCCACGGCCTCGCGGATTTCCTGGCGGGTACGGTAGAGCATTTCAATCGGCTCCTGGAAAATGGTGATCTTGTCCGGCGGCACCAGGGCGTAATTCGTCGTGCGCGCGGTACGTGGCACTCCTTCATATAACCCCAACAGCGTCCCCCGCCGGACTCCCGCCTTCCGCAATTGGTACGGCGTGGGGCGATCCTCCACCACGATCTGAAGGTTTTCTACCTTCTCCAGGAGCGCTGCCGGTATCGTTTCCAGTGCCTCGGCCACCAATTGTTCAAACTCAACGCGATTCATGAAACCCTCAACCATACCGCAAGACCTCTCTTCTCCCCCCTTTACCCCCCCCTCCTCTCCCCGAATCAGGAGAGGAGGGGGGAGGGGATGGAGAGAGGTTATATAGGGCACATCCCCATACCCCTGTGCGGGGGCGAAGCTCCCCTGCCCCCATCAAAGCGAAAACTGTCCACCCTTCCCCGTCTCAAGGGAGGGCATAGGGAGGGGGCTTCTCTCAGCTCTTGGCTTGTCTGCGAGATCGCAGGACCATCTTCACCCGTTCCCAGATCTTCTGTACGCTGCCTGCCTCTGTCGGCTCAATCGGCTCGGCGGTATAGCGCGCCTTGACGAACTCAGCCGTGAGATACTCAAATTCTGCTTCGGCCTCCGGCCACGAGGCATCCAACACCGGCGCGTGCTCCAGAGGCGTCGCCGCGGGAGGGCGCTTCACGCCCTGTTCGGCGGCGCGCCGCAGAGCAGCCAAATAGAAGAAACGCACACGCTCGCGCGGCGAGAGCGCGCCCAGACGCAGAAAACGCCAAGGCGCGATGGGGGAAGGAGGCGCGATTTCCGTGCGGGTCAGGCGGGCCAGAATGGCGCGCGCCTGGATCATCGTGGCATCTGTGCGCCGTCGTAGCCATAGCCAAGCCATGACCAGCCATTCGCGCAAGGCGACGACGATGCGGCTCAGATGGATTCCCCGGCCACTCAAATAATTGGTCAACGCGTAAGTCACGATGGCAGCCACGACGACCCAGAAGACAAGGCTATCGAGCCAATCGGGAAGGAGGGGGCGGCTTTCGGACGGCGCGGGCGTAGGAAAAGCTGCCGGAGCAAGCTGTTGTGACGATTCCTCTTCCGTGCCTCCCCCGAAGAGGCTAAAGAGCGCGCCAAGGATGCCGATCAGAAAGGCGAATATGTAAAAGAAAATCTGAATGAGAAAATAGGCGGCGGCCTCTAGCCAGCGTCCCAGTTGCCAGGTGGAGCCGAGGGGAAGGAGAAGAGCCAGAAAAGCCACTCCCAGCACGACGGCCAGCGCGTAGCGCGGCCAACGCGCGGACACCTCGGTGATGCCCTGTGTATGCTGCATCAACCAGCGGCCACGCAGCACGGCCAGCCTCCCCTGGCTGAGCAGGAGAAGTCCACCCAAAAAGTAGGCGACCAGCGCCAGGACCATGTCTCCAGGCAGACCCATGTTTGCCAGGTTGATGACGCCGCGCATCAGCCCGCCTGCGACCACGCGCGAGAGGGCGGCCAAGATCACCAGGAAGAAACCCAGCCAAAGCCAGCGTTCGCTGAACCCGGCCAATATCTCGGTGCGCTGCGGGGGGCGCGCGGGCGCGTCTGCCCATGATATCTCGCGGCTAGAGCGGGGACGCTCGGCCAGTTCGTCGGGGCGGAGGGCCAGCTCGATGAAATCGCTCGCGTTGACGGCAGACAGACTCCAGGCCACGAAGGCCATCAGGCTCACGGCAACAAACTCTCCGTCAAAGAAAGCAGCGGGGTTGCGAAACCAGAGCCCAAGGTCCGGCACGCGTCCCTGTACCCCCAGCGTGATGAAGCGGATCACCAGGATCATCACAAGCAATTCGGCCAGGCGAAAACTGAGGGTGCGGCGCCATCGCCACTCAGGCCCGGCCAGTTGGTCTGTTGTATAAACGGCTTCCCAGGCGACAAGGAAAAGGATGAAGGGCACGTAGCCCGATGGCCAGTCCGGCGCGAAGGCGCGCGCCACCGCCAGAATCCCCATCGCGAAGGAAACGCCAAGGATGGCGATCAACGTCCGTCGAAAGAGGCTGCGATACCAAGTAACGTCCGTCACCATCGGTCAGGAACTCACCCGTAACCTTTTCTCATCCCACACAGGCAAGGCACGGAAGCCAAGATGTTGGGCGCGGCCGCGCACCTGCGCGAAATGCAGTTGCGGCTCGCAGACCATCAGGACGACCACAAACCCCGCGCGCACCAGGCTGTGGAGCGCGGCACAGGTAGCCTCGTCACCGACGGGGGTGATCACCACGACCGTCACCCCCCAGGGGAGGTCTATCGCTGCCGGGCGCAGCCACTCGGCCAACGGTATCGTCTCTTGAACTTCTACCCGCGCCAATGTTTCCAGCAATTTCATAAGGTGGGCGCGGCCCGTGCGAGGCGGGAGCACCAGGGGCTTGCCGTCGGCTGCCAGGGGGTCGCGTCCGTTGGTGTGCAAGCCCACCGCCTGTCGCTCTTTCACCAGATGATTGGCGAGGGAAGCGGCCACGACGATGGCCCACTCGCTCACCCCGGCCCAGGTGGCTTCATCGTATTCTTTGCGGTTCAGGTTAAGAAAAAGCATCGTTCCCAGCGAGATGGCAGGCTCGTACTTACGCACCAGCAGCCGCTCCTGCCGCGCGCTCGCCTTCCAATGCATCCGGCGCAGCGAGTCGCCGGGACGATAATCGCGCACACCTACTGTGCGGGCCGGGTCTTCGTAAATCTGTTGTGGTGTCTTGATCGTGCCGAAGGGCGATTTAGACGGCAGCCCCAAACGGCTCAGGGACACGATCTCCGGATAGACCGTGATGTAATCGGGAATGACATCCTTGCGCTCACCGTCGGCAAAGCCGAAAAGATCGCCGGTATTCAAGAAGAGAGGCCCCAGGGGATAATAGCCCCGGCGACGGCAGTCCAGGTTATAACGGACGATGCCGCGGCTGCGGCCCCCCAAAGCCATCACCTGGCGCACAGAACTGGGCTGGTGCAACATGATCGGCACAACCTCATTCACCTGTACCCAGGGAATGGGGATGCGGCTCTGGTTGCGTACCTCAATCTCAACCGTCACCTGTTCGCCCAGGAAGACGTGATCGGTAAAACGCCGCCTCACCTGTAGCCCCGTCAGCCCGCGCGTCGTCCACCATTGGGAAAGCGCAAAGATGCCGAAACAGACATAGACAACATAGAAAATGAAATCCAGGCGCAGGAGAATGGCGACGAGGGTAAGAAGTAAGATAAGGAACGGTAGTTGGGAGACCATTTAATTAAAAAAAGTAAAGGGATGGGCACTCACGCCGATCAGAAGAAAATCTTCAATCATGAATGAGCTCGGTAACCGAGATATTGATCGGGCCGATTTCCTCCCGCCTTTGCAGAATCCTATAAGCCGCTTCCCGGCGATCGGCCTGACTGACTTCAGGCATCGCTTCAATTTGCTCAACAGACGGCCGCGGTTGGAATCCCTGCTCAACCGCCGGTTGGATAATAGCCAGCAAATCGGCCTTCCTGATCCTCAACTTATAACACATCTTCCAGGAGCCTCCAATGATGACAAAAGAGGATTCTTCAGACATCCAGGTTTCTGACATTCTTCGCGTGCGTCTGGATAAACCGCTTGCGAGGCGGCACCGCCGAACCCATCAGCATGTCAAAGGTGCGATCCGCTTCCGCCGCATCCTCAATGGTCACCTGGAGCAAGACGCGGTTGGCCGGGTTCATCGTCGTCTCCCATAGTTGCTCCGGATTCATCTCGCCCAGGCCCTTGTAGCGTTGGATGGTGATGTTCTTGCCGTTCCAGCTCTTCACCAGGGCATCCTTCTCGGCATCGGAATAGACGTAGCGCACCTCTTTGCCTGCCTGGATGCGGTAGAGGGGCGGCTGGGCAATGAAGAGGCGTCCGTTCTCAATGATGCCGCGCATGAAGCGGAAGAAAAGGGTTAGGAGCAGGGTGCGGATATGGCTGCCGTCCACATCCGCATCGGTCATCAGGCAGATGCGGCCATAGCGTAGGTTATTCAGGTCAAACTGATCGCCCACGCCGGCGCCCAAGGCGGTGATGAGGGCGCGCACTTCCGCGTTGGAGAGGATTTTATCCAGGCGGGCTTTTTCCACGTTCAGGATTTTACCCCGCAGCGGCAGGATGGCCTGGAAGCGACGGTCGCGCCCCTGCTTCGCACTGCCTCCTGCGGAGTCGCCCTCCACCACGAACAGCTCGGTCCGCTCCACATCCCGCTCCGAGCAATCAGCCAGTTTGCCGGGGAGCGTCATGCTCTCCAGCGCGCTCTTGCGAATCACCAGGTCGCGCGCCTGACGCGCGGCCTCGCGCGCCCGGGCCGAGGTCAAGCATTTCTCTATGATAGACTTGGCCTCGCGCGGGTTCTCCTCCAGGAAAGCCGCAAAGGCCTCGGAGACGACAGACTCCACCTGCCCTTTGATCTCGGCATTGCCCAGCTTGGCCTTGGTCTGGCTTTCAAATTGGGGTTCGGGCAACTTGACCGAGATGATGGCCGTCAGCCCCTCGCGTACATCCTCGCCCGTGAAGTTGGCTTCGTTATCTTTCAGCAGGCCGCTTTTACGCGCGTAATCGTTCAAAGTGCGGGTGAGGGCCGAACGAAACCCCGTGAGATGCGTGCCGCCGTCCACCGTGTTGATGTTGTTGGCAAAAGCATAGACCGACTCGTTATAGTCGTCCGTATATTGGATGGCGGCTTCCACCTGGTTGCCGTTCACCTGCTTGCCGACATAGAAAGGCGGATGAAGCGCCGTGCGATTCTTGTTCAGATAGCGAACAAAGGAAGTGATGCCTCCTTCAAAGTAAAAGGACATCTCTCGCTCATCTCGCTCGTCGCGAAAGCGGATGGTGAGGCCGCGTGTGAGGAAGGCCATCTCGCGGAAGCGTTGGGCCAGGGTCTCAAACTTGTAATCTATGCCGCCTTTGAATATCTGGACGTCGGGCAGGAAAGAGATGGTGGTACCGGTTCCTTCAGCAGGGCCGATGACTTCTACCGGCGTCACCGGCTTTCCTCGTTCGTAACGTTGACGGTACAACTTGCCGTCGCGTTTGACCCGAGCCTCTAGCCATGCGGCCAAGGCATTGACCGCGCTGACGCCGACACCATGCAGGCCGGAAGCGACCTTGTAGCCGCCATCGCCGAACTTGCCGCCCGCGTGAAGCGTGGTCATCACCACTTCCAGGGCAGGGCGGCCCGTCTGCGGGTGGATATCCACCGGAATGCCGCGGCCGTTATCCTCCACCGTCACGACGTTGTCTTGACCGATATTGATGAAAATGCGGTCACAAACGCCTGCCAACGCCTCGTCAATAGAGTTGTCCACCACCTCAAAGACCAGGTGGTGCAGGCCACGAATATCGGTGGAGCCGACATACATGCCGGGCCGCCGCCGCACCGCCTCCAACCCTTCCAGGACGGTGATTTTGCTGGCATCGTAAGTTTCAGGTGAGTTCTCTCGCACGTCCGTCATGCGTCACAATCTCCGACTGAAGTACCCTATATATTCCGACGCGGCTGCGATGATTCCAGCCAGCGCTGCCGCCGGTCGCTGTAGAAAACCAGCGTGGCCGCGACCAGGCCGCTGCCGATGTAGGCGTTGCCGATGATGCTCACCATCAGCCCCAACGGCGTCACGCCGAGACGTTGCCAGATGATGGAAAACCCCAGGCTCAGGAAGAAACTGAGCAGAATCAGGCCGATGGTGGGCCAGAAGTTGCGCCCTACCACGTTGACGCTGCGCCAGATGGCATTGCCGACGCCCACTTCGTCCAATATGATGGCGGGCACGGCAAAGAAAAGCGCGATGGATAGCCAGACCATGATCCAGACGGCCAGCACGATCACCATGCTGCTGGCGATAGCAGCCGCGGCCGGCGCGACAAGGCTCAACAGCGCAAGCAAGAGGCCCAACGGCAATGTCACCAAAATACCGGCCGCGAAGAGGGCGAAACTGAGGAGCGTCAGCCTGACCCAGATGCGCCCGATACGCTGCCAGAAATTCTGGGCTGCGACCTCGCCTCGCACTCTCTGGCCGATGAACATCAGATAGATGCCGCCGATGAGGAGACCGGCGAGAATCAAGAAAACGGCAATGCCCACCGCGCCGATAACGTTATCCACATCTATGATGCGGCTGGCGCCCTTGACGAGCACCGGCATATCCGGCCCCTGCCCGGAGACCAGGCTTGGAAAGCCCAAAAGCCCGTTCGCCAGAAGCGACAAGAGGTTCAGCCGATCGGCCATTTGCTCCAGCAATTGGCGGCTCATCTCACTCGCCGCCTGATACTCCGGTGAGGCTGTGGCCATGGCCGCCATCGCCGAAAGGAACGGAGCCAAGAGGCCACGCACGGAGAGCCGTGGCCCCAACCACAACCCTACATCCAACAGGACGGGAAGCCCTATCAGCCAAGGATTGCGGCTCACGATAGAAAAGCCGGCCGAGATGGAGTCTATGACGCCCAGACGCGGCCGCTCATCCGCACGATTCATGCTTCTTATTCTATCACATCTTGGCTCAGCCGAGAAATGCGAGAGGCAGGCCATCAGAACATTTGTTCTGAATCGGTATCATTTGTGTTTACAGTCGTTGCCCATGCGGAAGCGAGCCCCCAGCAACCGCTCAGGGGAGAGATGTCTTTGCAGGCCGTTGACGATTATCCTCTCGCGCTGGAAGCGCCTCATTCAATTCATCGCCAAGGGTAGGAAGGCGCTATAGTAACGCACCACCGATAGATTCAAATCCATATGTTCCCATATCGCGCTTGGGAACACAAACGCCTGTATCTGACCGGCTCTGGCAGCATTTACGACCCGCTCCATGCCAGCTGTGTCAAGCGTCTCCGTCCCTACGACATGGATCGTTCCTGCCAGCAACCCATCCACTGCTTCTGCGGCGCTAGCCAAGAATCTGATCTCAATGTTAGGCGTTCGGGGAGTGCCTAGCTTAAAGTAGGGATTGGCAGCAAAGGTCATGCTGACCCCTTTATTCCAAGCGGTGATCATGTAGGGCCCCAAGCCGATGGGCCTCTCAATGATCTTCGGCAGGGTGCGCCACTCGGAAGCGGGGACATCTTTCAACTTACGACCGTCGCTCAGGACGCGTTCTAACGGATAGGCACCGGGGAGGATGGTTGAGTACGTTTGCGGCAGGTAGCCTGGAACAAGGGTATAGACCGCCGTGGTATCGCCAATGTATTGACGGCTCGCCGTACGCTCACAAACCGTGTAGTCTAATGCTTCGGAAGCGGGATCGCAGTTGATTGCATCCCATAAGCGCAGGTCATTTTGGATTAACGGCATACCGTTGGACCACTTGAGGCCGCTGAGGTAAGTGCCTGTGATAACCAGCTGTGCCATAGGCACAGTACCGCCGGTATAGGTGATGACTTGTCCGCTTGCGTTTATGACCCTCTTGCCTATTGCCAGTGGCCCTACATTGCCGTCGGCATCCACCACTACCGTTCCGGTGCCGACTTGAACGGTCTTAATCGCCGCTCCTCCGTTCTCAAGACTGGGCAGAGACGCGTATAGGTGTGCCTGGTAATCGTAGTTCAGGCGGGTGATACCGTGACCATAGATCATAGAGGCAGCCAGGTAAGTATAATCTGTCAGCGGGAATAAGGTAGCAGGCTCCAAATACTGGTGCGCGCCTATGACGATCTTATTACGACCGGGGAGCGTCCAAACATGTATGTTCCAGGTATAATCCCACTCGCTCGGATCGGGGGCTAAACCAACCAGGTTAGGTGCAGCGGCCATCACTGACAACCAGCTGAGCAAGGGCAGGCTGACCATGTCTTTCGCAAACTCAGCCTGGGCGACTGCCAAGTTGGTAATCTGCTCCTGGCGGTATAAGGTCCGGCCAGCGGCCTTGATAGCTGCGTCAGCAGTCGGGTTACACCAACCCATATAGTTAGAGCCGGCCCAACCGTTCGCTATGCTGGGTATTCGGTCACAGGCGTATAGGTTCTCAAAATTGACATTGCCTGCCTCTGACCACCAGGCGTATGCGCCCAGTTCAAAGTCACGGCGGACGAGGCCGGTCCTGCGCCAAAAAACCACGTGGTGGGGACGTGTGAGCGCACTAACCGTATCCCGCAGGTGCGCAGCTGGGTTTCCAATAGAGCGGCGTAAGTCTGCCGAATGGTGGCAGTGGTGGCCGTCAATGTCAGCGCGAGTTCCTGGCCTGCCGCGTTCCTGCGATATATGTCACCAGGATGCAGCCTCCAGCCCGCGGCGTCTAGAAGTTGCATACCAAGTGTAGGATTGTATGGATACTTCATAGCCAGGTTGTTGTAGGCCCAATGATTTCTTGGCAAGAAAGTATCCATAGTCAAAGATTGTCTCTGGGCGGTATTGAGGAAGGGATAAACAGCTCCGACTAGCGCCGACCGATTTATGCAGTAGGCGATAGCCTGCCGCACTCTCAGATCGCTCAAGATCGGATGGGGCGTTTCGGCTGTGACGTCAGCGACCGAAACCAGATCTCTGGTATCCGACCTAACAGATCGGACCTGTGCCGGCCCTAAATCACCTATGGCCCCTGCCACCAACACAAGTGAGGCGAACGCGAGAACAATCCTCCGTACGAGTCGCACGTTCATATGGCCCTCCTTATAGGTTGGTTATGTATAGGTGGTAGTCCGGCGGTACACTTGAAAAGTGAAAACCGGTTTGGCTATGTTATTGTTATCCTCCGTCGCCGTCCAAAAACCCCTCCTTCCAGGCATCGGCTCATCTCTATTATAACACCAACTGCACTCTGTCATAATACACAATCCAGCCTGGTGTTCAGATATGAGCTCGGATATTCAGTCTTTCAGGGTCCTGATCTACCGCTCGGAGAATCTCCATGCCACTCGCGGCACGGCATGGGCCACAACAGAAACTTGGGGAATGCAGAGGCAAAGCCCTTATGAGAAGGTTGTTCTCCGGGGGTGTCCGAACTTGTGTGCCTGCAACCGTCGGGTGGTAAGATCATTTCGTGAGGCAACGATTTTCCCGAAGTAAGGTCTACGGTGAGCCAAGTCGTATCATTGACAAATCGTTTACCAGGTGGTATGCTGGTCGTGGCAGGTGCTTCCCGTGCTAAATTGAACCTCAGGAGGTGCACATCATGACCGTCGCGACAACCCAAGCCTCGGCGCGGGTGACCCCTAACGGCCTGCAACCGTGGGATGAGCAACCCGATCCCCGGTCCATCTTGCGCACGCAGGACCCGGAGGTCTTTGCTGCTATTGAGAAGGAACGGCATCGGCAAGCGGAAGGGATAGAACTGATCGCCTCGGAGAACTACGTCAGTCCTGCCGTCCTGGCAGCCGCGGGCTGTGTGATGACGAACAAATATGCCGAGGGCCTGCCTGGCGCGCGCTATTATGGCGGCTGCGAATGGGTGGATGTGGTGGAGAACCTTGCCATAGAACGCGCCAAGAAACTGTTCGGGGCCGAACACGCCAACGTGCAGCCCCACGCCGGGGCGCAGGCCAACGCGGCCGCTTATCTGGCATTGCTCCAGCCGGGCGATACGGTATTGGCGATGAAGTTGGCCCACGGCGGACACCTGACCCATGGCACGAAGATCAATTCTTCGGGGATGATCTACAATTTCGTGCATTATGGCGTCCATCAGGTTACCGAGTACATTGACTACGAGGAAGTGGAAGCGCTGGCTCTGGAGCACAAGCCGAAACTCATCGTTGCGGGTGCGAGCGCTTACCCTCGCATCATTGACTTCCCGCGCCTGCGCCAGATTGCCGACAAAGTGGGAGCCAGGCTGATGGTGGACATGGCCCACATCGCCGGGCTCGTCGCTGCGGGGCTCCATCCCAGCCCCATCCCTTATTGTGACGTCGTCACGACGACCACCCACAAGACGCTGCGCGGCCCCCGTGGTGGCGCGATCTTCTGCAAGGCCGAGTTGGCGAAAGCGGTGGATAAGGCGGTCTTCCCCGGCCAGCAAGGTGGCCCCCTCATGCACATCATCGCCGCTAAGGCGGTGGCCTTTGGCGAGGCGTTGCAGCCCGAGTTCCGGGCCTATCAGCAGCGCGTCCTGGATAACGCGCGGGCATTGGCAGCGGAACTGGCAGCCCAGGGGATGCGTCTCGTTTCCGGGGGAACGGATAATCATTTGATGCTGGTGGACTTGCGCCCTATCGGTGTCACGGGCAAAGAAGCAGAAGATGCGCTGGGCACAGCCGGCATCACCGTCAACAAAAACATGATCCCTTACGACCCGCAACCGGCGAAAGTGACGAGCGGCATCCGTGTGGGGACGCCTGCGGTGACGACGCGTGGCTTTGGCCCGGACGAGATGCGCCAGGTGGGGCGATGGATCGGGCGCGTCCTTAAGAATATAAGGGATGAGACGGTGCGGAATGAGGTGCGGCAGGAGGTCATGCAACTCTGCCGTCGCTTCCCCGTGCCCGCGTAGCCTATCATTATAATCTCGCTTCCGATGCGGCGGGCCGCTCCCTCGCACAAGCGGCCCGTCCGTCTTTTTCGGCGCGATAATTTGACTTCAGGGCGTAATTGTGCTATAAAAGGAATCTGTCACCGTGACAGTGGTCTTGCCGTGCTGTTTTCGCGCGGCGTTGAGCGGAGGAAGCCAGCACCATTTTACACAACCACGAGGTGGAAGTAGCATCAGCAGACAAACCCTGCGAGTGAACGAGGCTATCCGTGCCCGGGAAGTCCGCGTGATTGACGAGGCGGGGCAGCAATTAGGCGTGTTGAGCGTGCGTGAAGCGTTGGAGATCGCCCGCTCCCGGGGCCTAGACCTGGTAGAGGTCGCACCCAACGCGGAACCGCCGGTGTGTCGCGTGCTGGATTTTGGTAAGTTCATGTACGAACGGACCAAGAAGGAGAAAGAAGCACGCCGGGCCCAGAAACAGATTGAGGTGAAAGAGGTACGCCTGCGCCCGAAGACCGGCGAGCACGACATAGATTACAAAGTCAGGGATGCGCGCCGTTTCCTGACCGCCGGCAACAAGGTAAAGGTGCGGGTACGCTTCCGCGGGCGCGAGATCACTCACCCAGAGGTAGCCCGCGACCTGTTGGAGCGGGTCGCCACGGCGCTCGCCGACGTGGGGATGGTGGAGCAGCGTCCCGCCGCCGAAGGCAACAGCCTGCTGATGGTTCTGGCACCGGTGCAGAAATCATAGTGTATAGCCCTCTGTTTGGGTTGAGGATATGTCATGCCAAAGATAAAGACACACAAAGCAACGTCCAAGCGTTTTGCCTACACCGGTAGCGGCAAGTTGTTGCGCACGAAGGTCGGCAAGAGCCACCTGCGCCGCAACAAACCGGCGCGCGTCAAAAGCATGTTCTCTAAGATGCATGTCGTCACCCAAAAGGGGACGATGCGCCGCCTCGCGCGGTTGGCTCCGTATTTGAAAAAAGATTAGTATGAACCCGTGGCCTGCTGCTTGAGAGGCGTGGGTCACGGGCTATCGTTTAGGGAGTTACAACGTGCCTAGAGTAAAAAGAGGGGTTACGGCCCGTGCTCGTCATAAAAGCGTCCTGGCGCTGACGAAGGGCCAGAAGGGAACGAAACACGCGCTCTATCGCCGGGCCCACGAGGCGATGATGAAGTCGCTGGCGTACGCCTACCGGGACCGGCGAGACCGCAAGGGTGATTTCCGCCGCTTGTGGATCGCGCGCATCAATGCTGCCGCCCGCCAGAACGGGCTCAGTTACAGCCGCCTGATAGGAGGGTTGCAGGCGGCAGGCGTGGCGGTGAACCGGAAGATGCTGGCCGATCTGGCCGTGCGGGATCAGGCAGCCTTTGCCCGGTTGGTCGCGGTGGCCAAGGGGAGCGGAGGATAGGATCGCCGGTTCAGGTGGGGGATATCCCACCGCGCTTATCCATGATCACGAGCCTCGCAAACGAGAAGGTCAGGTATGCGCGATCGCTTTTGCGACGACGAGCGAGGTGGCAGGAAGGGCGTTTTCTATTGGAGGGCGTCCGGCTTATAGAAGATGCCTTGCGAGCGGGGTGTATCCCCGCTCTTGTCTTCTTTGCGCCGGACGTTTTGGCCGATAGCCGGGGCGCGGCCCTCCACGAACGTTGCCGCGCGCTGGGGGTGGATTGTTTTCCTGCCAGCCCAGAGGTGGTGGCTTCGTTGTCGGATACGGTGACACCGCAAGGCGTGGTAGCGGTGGTGTCGTTTCCTTCCCCCTCGCCATCACAGCCGGCCTCTTCCGGCTTGCTGGTTGTGGTAGATGGGTTGCGCGACCCCGGCAACCTGGGAACGCTCCTGCGCACAGCGGCGGCGGCAGGGGTGGACCGGGTGCTGCTGGGGCCGGGCACGACAGACCCGTACAACCCGAAAGTGGTGCGGAGCGCGATGGGCGCCCACTTTCGCCTGGCGCCGGAGGCCCTTTCTTGGGCCGGCATAGCCCAGGCGGTGCGCGGGCATCGGGTGTGGTTGGCCGACCCGCGCGGCGAGACGCGCTACGACCGGGTAGATTGGCGAGAGGCGAGCGCGCTCATCATCGGCGGCGAGGCGGAAGGAACCGGTGCGGAGGCGGCGGCGTTGGCGACGGGCCGGGTGGCGATCCCCCTGGCACGGGGCGTGGAATCCCTCAATGCGGCGGTGGCCGCGAGCGTGATCCTCTTTGAGGCGGCGCGGCAGCGATGGGTAGCAGCGGATGCCCCTCCCGCATCTCTTATTATGTCAAGTTAATCGTTGATGTTTCACATGAAACACCTGATTGCCCCTCCTGAGACCCAGCCCCCCATCTGCGATTACGAGGGTTCCAGTTACCGCACCGAGTTCTGGGGCGGTGACCAGCGAGAGTACGAAAACCTGGCCGAACGGATCGCCCTGCGCGCCCTCCTCCCCAGCGGCGGCCAACGCCTGGTGGAGATCGGCGCAGGGTTCGGTCGCCTGGCCGACCTGTACAAAGGCCATCGGGAAGTCGTCCTTCTAGACTACTCCAAGTCTATCCTGCGGGAAGCCCAGGCCCGCCTGGGGCGCGACCCTCGCTACATCTACGTCGCCGGCAACATCTACGACCTGCCCCTGGCCGACCAAGCAGTGGAAACCCTCGTCCTCGTGCGGGTCATCCACCACATCCAGGATGTGCCGCGCGCCTTAGCCGAACTGGTGCGCGTCCTCAAAGGTCACGGCGCGCTGGTGATGGAATATGCCAGCAAACGCCACCTCAAGGCCATCGCCCGCTACCTTCTGCGCAGCCAGGCCTGGAGCCCCTTTGACCGACGACCCTACGAATTCGTCCCCCTCAACTTCAACTTCCATCCCGCCTGGATGACCGCACGACTGCGCGCAGCCGGCTTAATCATTGAAGAAGAACGCGCCGTCTCCTGGTTCCGCAGCCCCGCCCTGAAGCGGCTGATAGGTGCGAACCGCCTGGCCGCCTTTGACCAGTTCTTGCAGCCCCTGGGCCGTTGGCTCAAACTCACACCCAGCATCTTCCTGCGGGCCCGTGCCCCGGCCCGGGAAGCCCCCCAAGCCACCGGCCTGTTTCGTTGCCCCGTCTGCCATAGCCAGGCCCTTGCCCCCGCCCCGGACGGCTTCACCTGTCAAGGTTGCGGGCGACGCTGGCCGCTGGACGACGGCATCTACGACTTCAAAACACCGGCCCAACCGGCCTGAATTTCATCTCGCGTTCGCAATCTTTTAATCCACGTTTAATCTCAATCGTCTATTGTACGTCGCGTATGAAGACGACCGGCCAGGTCGTCTGCATTTTGAGAGGACTCGCCATAAATCGGAGACAGCGGAAGTGAACAAGCCATGATACAAGTGGAAGGACTCACCAAGACCTATGGCGACCTGGTCGCCATCCAGGATGTGAACTTTGAAGTGCAGGCGGGCGAAATCCTGGGCTTCCTGGGGCCCAACGGCGCGGGCAAGACGACGACGATGCGGATCATCACCGGCTATATGCCCCCCAGTGCCGGCACCGTGCGCGTCGCCGGCCACGATGTCTTCACCGATTCCATTGAGGCCCGCCGCAACATCGGCTACCTGCCGGAGACGGTCCCCCTCTATCCGGAGATGAGCGTGGCAGGCTACCTGGATTTCGTCGGTAGGCTTCGCCATATCCCCAACCGGCGCGAGCGGATCGCCGAGGTCATGGCACGGCTCCATTTGGAAGACCGGGCCGACACCCAGATCGGCAAGCTCTCCAAAGGCTACCGCCAGCGCGTCGGCCTGGCGCAGGCCATCCTTCACAAGCCCAGCGTGCTCGTCCTGGACGAGCCGACCATCGGCCTGGACCCCAGACAGATCATAGAGGTACGCGACCTTATCCGCGAGTTGGGCGGTGAGCACACGATCATCCTCAGCACGCATATCCTGCCGGAAGTGTCTCAGCTATGCCATCGCGTCCTCATCATCAACGAGGGCCAGATCGTAGCCGAGGACACCCCCGAACGCCTGAAGGAGCGCCTCAAAGGTGGCGAGCGTATCTACCTCCAGGTGGGCGGCCAACACGACGGCCTGGTAGAGGCCCTGCGCAACATTCCAGGGGTCAGCGAGATCGTCCCCAAGGGCAACGGAGCCTACGAGGTGGTCTGCGCGCTGGGCGCGGACCGGCGGGCCGAACTTGCCCACGCAGTGGTGACCCGTGGCTGGCCTCTCCTGGAACTGCGCCCCGTGGGCATGAGCCTGGAAGAGATATTCCTAAAACTGACGACGGAGTGATGAGCATACCCTATGCGCAACGCCATAACCATCGCACGGCGCGAGCTAAGCGCCTACTTCATCTCGCCTGTGGCCTATGTCGTGATCGCAGGCTTTCTGGTCATCGCGGGCTATTTCTTCACTCTGATCCTGTTCTATAGCCGTGAGGCCACATTGCGCTACCTCTTCAGCAACCTGACGACCATTTTGCTCTTCGTCGCGCCCGTCCTTTCCATGCGTCTTCTGGCGGAGGAGCAACGCAGCGGTACCATTGAGCTCCTTCTGACCGCGCCGGTGCGCGATTGGGAAGTCGTGCTGGGCAAGTGGGTTGCAGCCTTCATTTTTTGGCTCATCATGCTCATTCCTACGGCCATCTACCCGATCCTTCTAAGCCGCTACGGTGACCCCGATGTGTTCCCCATGATCACAGGCTATCTGGGCCTCATCTTATTGGGCGGCGCGCTCCTGGCCCTGGGAACCCTCACCTCGGCTCTCACCCAGAACCAGATCGTGGCCGCGGTGTTAGGCGTGGGTCTGACGCTTCTCCTCTGGCTCATCGGCGCCGTCGGCGACTTCGTCGGGCCGGCCTTCAGCGGCTTCTTCCAATACCTGGCTTTGAGCACCCATTTCCCCGACCTGGCGCGCGGCGTCGTGGATACGAAGAACATCGTCTATTACCTGAGTGTGATGGTCGCGGCCCTCTTCCTGGCAACCCGCGTCCTGGAAAGCCGGAGGTGGCGCTAAGATGTTACGCAACTGGCGAGAACAACTCAAGCCCTCGGCGGCCGGCATCGGCTGGATCGGCATCATCGCCCTGATCCTCAGCTTCCTGGCCTGGCGGCTGGGAAGTCAACCGAAATGGCTGCCTCAACTTCTCCTCGTCGTGGGCGTGGTCTTGGTGGGCCTTTTCATTTACCTGAGCCCTGAGGTCCTGCGCGCCGTCTTCAGACGCCGCCAGACGCGCTACGGCAGCAATGCCCTGGTGATGAGCCTGGCCCTCCTGGGAATCCTCTTCTTCGTCAACGTGTGGAGCAACAACAACCATAAACGCTGGGATCTGACCCAGAACAAACGCTACTCCCTCTCGCCCCAAACCATCGCCGTGCTCAAGGGGCTGACGGAACCGATCAAGATCACAGGTTTCTACGTCCCTGAGCAGGGCAGCCAAAGGGAGCAGGTTGAGGACTTGCTCCAGGAATATCGCTATCACACCAACCTCTTGCAGATACAATTCGTGGACCCCGACCAGAACCCGGGGCTGGCTCGGCAACTGGGCATCTCTTCCAGCGGTGTCCTCGTTTTCCAACGGGGCGACAAGAAGCAGGAAAGCTTCGCCATAGACGAGCAAGACATCACCAGCAACATCCTCAAGGTCTCGCGGGATGTGCAGAAGGCCGTCTATTTCACCACCGGCCATGGCGAGCGGGCCCCCGAGGACTATAACTCTGAGAACTACTCGCAGATCAAAGCCATTCTGGAGCGGGATAACTACCTCGTCAAAACCTTGAACCTCGCCACGGTGACCGATACCCTTCCTACCGACGTCGCCGCCATCGTTGTCGCCGGACCCCGTGGCCCTTTCGCTCCTCAAGAGGCCGAGCGCCTGGGCAAATACCTGGACGATGGGGGGAAGGCGATGGTTCTGGCCGACCCCACCGTGGATACGGGCCTTGACGACCTGCTGGCCCGCTGGGGGGTGACCCTGCGCAACGACGCGGTGATTGACCCGGCCTCCTCCTTCTTTGGGGATGTGGCGACGCCCCTTGTCTCGCGCTACCGTTTCCACACCATCACCAAAGACCTGGGGGGCTTGAGCACCTTCTTCCCTCTGGCCCGCTCCATCAGCGCGACCCTCTCCCTCACCGATACGACCGTCACCGCGCTTGTTGAGACCAGCACGAATGCCTGGGGAGAAACAGATTTGCAGAATCCGCAGGCCAGCCTGGACCCGGCGAAGGACACCAAGGGGCCGTTAACCCTGGCCGTCGCCGTGGAGAAAACGGCGGAAAAGAAGGGCCGCCTCGTCGTCTTCGGCGATTCGGATTTCGCCAGTAATAACGCCCTTTCCGTACGCGGCACAGTGGGCAACGCCGACCTCTTCCGCAATGCCGTCAACTGGCTGGCCGAGGAAGAAGCACTGATCGCCATCGGCCCGAAAGCGCCGGAGCAGCGCACCATCCGTCCGCTGACCCCCGGCGAAGAGCGATTCCTGTTCTACTCAACCGTCATCATCCTGCCGCTGGCCGTCTTGCTGGCGGGCGGCATCGTCTGGTGGAGCCGGCGATAGTTATGAAATTCCGGAACACTGCCATTCTCCTCGTCGTCTTGATCATAGTAGGCAGTTATGTCTATTACACGCAGGAGCGGGCACGAAGCCAGCCGGCCGGCCTGGCCGCCGGTGCGCCTACGGTGGAGCCGGTCCTCAACATAGACCCGGCCCAGGTCCTGACCATCACCGTCCAGGGGCCAAGCGGTCTGACCCGGCTGAGCCGCGCGAATGCCGACAGCCCCTGGCAGATGGATACCACCGTCCCCCTGACCGATACCGTCGGCGGGAGGCAGGAAGCAGACCCGGTACGGGCGAGCAACACCCTCAGCATCGTCTCTCGCATCTCTTCAAACCGGGTTCTGACCGACGTGACAGACCTGGCCGCCTACGGATTGGCTTCGCCCTCCTGGTCGGTGATCGTGGAGGGTGGGGGAACAGAAAGGCATACGATCTATCTAGGGGATAAGAACCCCGACGGGTCATCCTATTATGTCAGGCGAGAGGGGAGCGCCGCCGTCTATCTCATTCCGGCATACACCGGCGACGACTTGCGCGGCCTGGTAGAAAACCCGCCGGTCAAGCCGACACCGACTCCTACGCCAACGCAGACGCCGACGCCGGCAGAGACCGAGACGCCACTCCCTGCCATCTCGCCCACGGCGACGGCAACTCCGGCCGGCACGCCGTCACCGTAGCAATCCGCAATCATATTTGTATTTTTTAGCAAAAATCCCTATTGCGGATTGCATAAATTTATGATACATTAACTCTGATAAGGGACTACAACGACCAGAGGCGCGTGTTTTGACATCACTTACCCCGCTATAGCAATCCTGTCACGCTGGCGGGGTATTTGCACGCCGTCTGGCAGGTTTGTCGCCGGAGGTCGTGAACGGCGCGAAGGGAGATGATACAGTTGACGGATGAGGAAAGGTTAGTATCTCCGCAGGAGAACCATAAGGAAGAAATAGAAAGATTATTATCTATTGGGAAAGCGCAAGGCTACGTCACCTATGAGGACGTGCTGCAAGTTTTCCCAGAGGCAGAATCCAATATGGAACAACTTGAAGACCTATTTGCCACTTTCTTTGAGCATGGCATAGAGGTTGGTCAGCAGGAAGAGATAGAAGCGGCTGCCCAAGAAGGAGCGGATAACCAGGAAGAGACTACCGACGAACTTGATCTGAGCCAGATAGAGATAGACGATTCCATCAGCCTCTATCTCAAGGAGATCGGCCGCGTCCCCTTGCTCACTGCCGAACAGGAGGTGGAACTGGCGCAGCGGATGGAACGCGGGCGCCTCGCCCGGCGCCAACTCGCCAAGGGCGTAGAAGACCCGGTGGAACGTGAGCAACTCCTGGCGCAGGTCAAGGATGGGCAGGCCGCGCAAGAACATCTGATCAAGGCGAACTCGCGCTTGGTGGTCAGTGTGGCTAAGAAATACGTGGGCCGCGGCGTCCCTTTCCTGGACCTCATCCAGGAGGGCAACATCGGCCTGATCCGCGCGGTGAAAAAGTTTGACTACCGGCGCGGTTACAAGTTCAGCACCTACGCCACCTGGTGGATTCGCCAGGCGGTGACCCGCGCCATCGCGGACCAAGGCCGTACCATCCGTGTGCCGGTGCACATGTATGAGCAGATCAACCGGCTGACGCGCGCCTCGCGCCAGCTGGTGCAGGAACTGGGGCGCGATCCCACCTCGGAAGAGATTGCCGACGAGCTGGGCGTCACGCCACGCAAGGTGGAGCAGATCATCCGCGTCTCGCAGCGCCCGCTGAGCCTGGAAATGCCCGTCGGCGAGGAAGAGGATTCCTACCTGGGCGATTTCATTGAGGACGAAGAGGCGATGTCGCCCACCGACGCGGCGTCGCAACGCCTGTTGCGGGAAGTGATTGACGAGATCTTCCAGTCGCTCACCCCGCGCGAGGTGCGCATCCTGCAACTCCGCTTCGGCCTGGTGGACGGCTATTCCTACACGTTGGAGGAAGTCGGGCGGAAGTTCGGCGTCACGCGCGAGCGCATCCGCCAGATTGAGGCCCAGGCCCTGAGCCGTCTGCGCCACCCCAGCCGCAGCCGCAAGCTGCGAGACTACCTCGGCTGACCGACCGTGCCAAGATAACATAACCATGAGCCACCCCGAATTTAATCTCTGAAGGAAGGAGTGGCGGGAAATCAAGACAGAAGTGTGCCAAAGCGAAGGGTAGGCAAGCGGAGTCAAGGTTTCTTGGCTCCGCTTGCCTGTGCGATGGCCTCGGCGTGTCAAGGGCCATGTCAGGAGAAGGGGCAAGGCAGTGCGAGCCATAGCAGCAGAAAGCGATCTTCCCACCGCCGACTGCGGACGCTCTCAAAAGCGAGTGCCGATCCATCATACCGTAGCGACATTTCTTCTGACCAGCATCTGGCATAAGCCAGCATCACTCGTCAGGCGCCTTGTGCAGTCGGGCGTGCCCACGCTGGGGAGAATCTTTGTGGCTCTGGCCCTTCTGCTTCCCCCTGCTTGTTTGCCTGCCCGCGCGGCCTCCGCTTTCGCCTCGTCCCCGCGCCGGGTCAACGCTCCCTACTTCGTGGGAGATGTGCCCTTCGGCAAGACCGCCGTCTTTTGGTTCGGGCGCGTGACCCCACAGCAGAACTACGCCGATGTGCGGGTCGGCTACAACGACAGCGAGCTTTACGTCAACGTGGCCGTCTTTGATCGCCGACTATGGTACGATACCACCCCTTCCCTTGCCGAACTGACCGCCTGGGATGCGACGAGCCTCTTTTTGGACCTGGACGGCAACACGGGCGATGCGCCCGACGCGAATGCCTATCGTTTCGTCGCCCAACTCAACTGGTGGGAGGCGCGCGGCGCGTGGCAAGGGGCATACCGAGGCAACAACTCTAACTGGGTAACGGCTACCGTTCCCTTCACCACGACCACCGGCTGGCGCGGCGATGCCCCCCTCAACGATGTAGATGATCGCGGCTGGGTCGTCACCTACCGCATTCCCTTCGCCGGTTTGGGTCTCGGCGGCGCGCCGCCTCAGGGGACGATCTGGGGCTTGGGCGTCATCCTGCACGACCGGGACGACGCCTCGGGCACATTCATCCCCGACCAGGTGTGGCCGGAGACGATGAATCCGGCAAGCCCCGCCACCTGGGGGCAACTGGCCTTTGGCCTCCCGACCTACACCGCGCCCCTTGCCACTCCGGGTTCCATGGTTACCATCCGCCACGGCCTGAACGGAGCCGTGGTGCCGGACGTCTCGGCCGGCGGCGATACCGTCTGCGGTGACGGGCTAGACTATTGGACGGAGTGGGGCGAGGCAAACTATGCCGGTGCAGGACACGCTAACGTTCAGAACCAGGCCGACGTGGCCGACTGGCCCTGCTTCTCTAAATATTATGTCACTTTCCCTTTGAACGCGCTCCCTGCCGGAAAGGTCATCATCTCCGCTACGTTGACGCTCCACCAATTCGGCAACGCCGGCGCGGGGTGGACGCCTCCGCCGGAGCCTTCCCTCATCCAGGTGCATACCATCAACCAGGATTGGTCGGAAAACACGCTCAACTGGAACAACGCCCCGCTGGCCCTGGAGAATGTGAGCCGTGCCTGGGTGGACCCGCTCCCCTCTTTTCCGGGCTGGCCGGGCGTGCCCCGGACGTGGGATGTGAGTGGGGCCGTGGCCGCGGCCTACCTGGCGGGCGTGCCTCTGCGTCTTGCCTTCTATTCCGCCGACGGCGCGTACCATAGTGGGCGCTACTTTGTCACCTCCGACACGGGCGATTGGAACGCCGTAGGTCGCCCCACCTTGCAGGTCAGTTGGGGTAACCCCGCGCCGCAACAAAGGCAGGTGGCCTTGCGCCCCGGCTGGAACCTGGTCTCCATTCCGCTCACGACCGCCAGCACCGCCATCACCAACGTCCTCGCCTCCATCGCCGGGAAGTACGACCGGGCTTATATCTACAACGGTTGTGACGCCTCTGATCCTTGGAAAACGTACGGCCCCAGCGCGCCGCCGTATGCCAACGACCTCGCCACCGTGCAAAAAACCCAAGGTTTGTGGGTTCGGGCCACCAGCGCCGCAACCCTGACCATCACCGGCACGCTTCCTGTCACGACCGCGATCCCCTTGTGCGCAGGGTGGAACCTGATCGGCTATCCGGCAGCGAGCCCCACGCCTTTGCCCGCCGCGCTGGCGAGCATCGCCGGTAAATATGACCTGGTCTATGCCTACGACGCGAGCGACGCCACCGACCCTTGGAAACAGTTTGATCCCAATGCCTTGCCTGTGGCCAACGACCTGACCGAGATGCGGCCGGGAGCAGGGTATTGGATTCGGGCGACGCAGATGGCGGTGTTGGTGGTGCGGTAGTCGCTCTAGGGAGGGTCTCAATCTGCCATCCACGCATATTACACGAATAGCGTGTTCGTGGATGGCACAGGCACATCCACACATTGACGAGGAGGCACCATGTCACCGCCCGCCTTACAAGAACTTCGTTGCCCTACCTGCGGTAGCCATGATGTACAGCCTGATGGCCCTACCAGATACCTGTGTCGGTCATGTGGTGGGAAGTCCACTCTGTCGGCAGACCGGCAGGTGTTGATCGTCCTGGGGGGATGGAGCTGTCCAAAGTGCGGAACAAATAACCCTCATGGGGCGAAATTCTGCGCATTTTGCGGTTCACCCTTGGCGCGCTCTTGCCTGCACTGTGGAACAATTCTCTATATAGGAGATAAGTTCTGTTCCAACTGCGGGACTGCGTTTGATGTCGGGCCCCTGGTATTTTGGGTTTGTCCAAGATGTACTAGCCTGATCTCGGATCTTGCTCATGTAGCGGCCTCTAAGTTAGGAACATTCAACGCCAAATGTACCAGATGCGGGCAGCAAGCACCTGTAGTGCTAGGACGTGTTCTTTCAGTTCAGAAGAAGTTCGTTCGAGGTACGCCTCGTGTTGAATACGAAATACGCCTGGATGTTCCAGGATCAGGACAGAGGAGCGCAATGTACGAGTTGAGTCGCGATATTAGCATTCAGGAGGGGCACTGGCTGACTATGGCAACGGAAGGGCGAAGAACTACAATCGCTGACCTAAATGCAGGGGGCTACACGATATGTAAACACTAACGTGACCATGCTTGCTTTGCAGATGTCGCGAGAAACAGTGATCACGTATGAGTTGCTGTTACACCAAATCCATCAGGCCGGCCTGGAAGACCCGACTCGTGAATTGGGGCTGGTGTCCCTTGCCATCCACGAATATCACACGAATACACGAATGGCATCATCCGCGAGTCTGTTATTCGTGTATTCGTGCAAGATTCGTGGATGGCCGCCTGCAACAACCCAGAGAGAACCAGATAACCCATGACCCCTCTCGTCCAAGACGCCACAGGGAATGACCTCACCTATCGCATCATCGGCGCAGCGATGACGGTCCACAATCAACTGGGGCCTGGCTACAAAGAAGAGGTGTACGAACGCGCCCTGGCTTTGGAACTGGCGAAGTGCCAGATCCCCGCGCAGGTACAATTTGCGGTAGAGATACCTTACGATGGGGCACCAGTCGCCCTTTTCTATCTGGATCTTTTTGTTGATCAGACGGTCGTGGTTGAAGTCAAAGCCCTCAGCCATCAACTGACCAACGATGAGCGCGCCCAGGTAATCAATTATCTGAAAGCGACAGGCGCGCCAGTGGGATTGCTGTTCAACTTTGGGCGGCGCAGGCTTGAATATAAGCGTATCTTTCCCAGCGCAACAGCCGACGGTGAATTGCCTCAACGGCTTGGACGTGACAATGTGAAACGAGGAGCCAGATAGTCAATGGTGACCACCATGCCCACCACCGCCAGCAAACGCGCCGCGCTCATCGTCGCCACGATGGCCTCTTTCCTGACGCCCTTCATGGGCTCCGCCATCAACATCGCGCTCCCTTCTATCGGGAGAGAGTTTAAGATGGACGCGATCCTCCTCAGCTGGGTCGCCACCGCCTACCTGTTAGCCGCGGCCGTGTTCCTGGTTCCCTTTGGCCGTCTGGCCGACATTCATGGCCGCAAGCGGGTCTTTGCCATCGGCATCGCGGCCTATACCGTCGCCTCCTTCTTATGCGCCCTCGCGCCCTCCGGCCTGATCTTGATCCCCTTTCGCGTGTTGCAGGGAGCCAGCAGCGCCATGATCTTCGGCACCGGCGTTGCCATCCTCACCTCGGTCTATCCCCCCGGCGATAGGGGGAGAGTTCTGGGTTTCAACGTCGCCGCGGTCTATACCGGCCTCTCCCTGGGGCCGTTCCTGGGGGGCTTCCTGACGCAAAACCTCGGCTGGCGAAGCGTTTTCCTCGCCAACGTGCCCCTGGGCATCCTCATCGTCGCCTTTGTCCTCTGGCAATTACAGGGGGAGTGGGCCGAGGCGCAAGGAGAGAAGTTTGATTTTGCCGGCTCTGCCATCTACGGCGTCGCGCTGGCCGCGCTGATGTATGGCTTCTCTCTTTTGCCCGCGACCTCCGGGGCCGGGGTCATCCTGGTGGGCGCGCTGGGGATCGCAGCCTTCATCGGCTGGGAAGCGAAGGCTAGGAGCCCGGTCCTGAACATCGGCCTCTTCCGCCATAACCCGGTCTTTGCCTTCTCCAACCTGGCCGCGCTCATCAACTATAGCGCGACCTCTGCCACCGGCTTCCTTTTGAGCCTCTACCTGCAATACATCAAGAGCCTCACTCCCCAAGAGGCGGGCCTAGTTCTGGTGGCGCAGCCGGTGATGCAGGCCATCTTCTCGCCTATGGCGGGCCGGCTCTCCGACAGAGTGGAGCCGCGCATCGTTGCCTCCGCAGGGATGGGACTGACCGTCATTGGGCTTACCTTCTTCTCGTTCCTGAAGGCAGAAACGGCCATGGCCTCCATTATCGCGGGGCTTATCCTCCTCGGTTTGGGTTTTGCCCTTTTCTCATCGCCCAACACCAACGCGGTGATGGGTTCTGTGGAGAAAAGATTTTACGGCGTCGCCTCGGCCACGCTGGGTACGATGCGCTTGACGGGGCAGATGCTTAGCCTGGGCGTCGCCGTGCTGATCCTCGCCGTAAACATGGGGAGAGTACAAATCACCCCGCAGTATCACCCCCTCTTTCTGGGAAGCGCGCGGGCCACGTTCGCCATCTTCGCGGCCCTCTGCGTCGGCGGCATTTTTGCCTCGCTGGCGCGGGGGAACATGCGCTCATGAGTTGTGAACGCGGGCGCGAAGGCCCGTAACCATATTGCTTCCTGGCCGTTTGCTAGCGTGAGCAGAGAGGTGGGGATAAAAGAAGAGAGGTTGTGAAGTCTCCCCATGCCCAATTTCCTATTGGTTTCGCGCCTTTTATCGCGTATAATGCGACTATGAAACAATGGGGGCTTCTCGCCCAAGCAAGGCCCGGCGGGAAATCAGGATGGGGATTCGCGCGCCCTATCCCTATGGGGGAGATAGCCCTGGCCGCGCTGCTGGCACTCGGTTTGTGGTGGGCTGCCGCGTCGGGAAGCAACGTCGCGCGCTCCGACGCCGCGCCCGCAGCCCCTGTGGCTCTCTGGCAATACGGCCCCATCTTCGTCTCCGGCGTTCTGGGCGCGAAAGGCCCGACGATGGCCGATGTGGATCGCGACGGAAAGTTGGAGGTCATCGTCCCTGCGCCTTCTCTCGGCGTGGATATCCTCAGTTATACCGGCACGCTGAAGATTCGTCTCCCGACCGCACATAACATCCGCGCCAGCCCCACCGTAGCGAACCTGGATAACGATCCGGACCTGGAGATCATTGCCATCACCGAACAATACGGCAACGAGGGCGCGGGCATATTCAACTACGTTTACGCTTTCAACCCCGACGGCTCTCTCCTCTGGTCCTTCCGGCTCAACCCGCGCGACCTGAACAACGATGGCAACACCGACACCGACGCCGACCGCAACCGCTGTATTGACGGCACAAGCGTCTGCGTTTCCGTCTATGACGCGCGCTACCTGGCCCCTAACCCGGCTACCGCCGACTGGCAGATCGGCGAGTGCCAGAACGGAACGGTCAACGATTGTGGCGTCGTGCCGAAGCCAGGCGAGATTGAATATCCCGGCTTTTCCGCCGCCGTAGGCGATATTGACGGCGACGGCAAACCGGAGGTCGTGGTCGCGGTCAGCGTCCGCTACAACTTCAACGACTACACCCATAGCCCCGGCAACCCCAACGGCGTTGGCGAGCCGGGCAACACCAACGACGCCTACGACGGCCTCCTCTACGCCTGGAACGGCGAGAACGGGACGTTGGTGAGCGGCTTCCCCTTCTACGACCATTTCGGCCTCGGTTCTACCCCGGCCATCGCCGATGTGGACGGCGACGGCGTGGACGACGTGATCGTGCACAGCGATGCCGATCGCTACTACGCGCTAAGGGGGAACGGGAGCGTCATCAGAGCCTGGGGCCATGTCAGCATGATACGGGGCAACGGCTACGGCACACACCCGGTCGCCGCCGACATCAACGGCGACGGCAAGAACGAAATCCTGATGACCACCTGGGTCAACCCGGCTTTCACCAACCCGGAACACACCCGTGGCCTTCACCTTTTTGACAGTTTCGGTGAGCGCATGGCGGGGACGCCGTTGGAATTCCTCCCTGCATACGATAACGAGATCGCCAACCAGTATCACACCTACGGCCCGGAATTGACGCCCGCGGTGGTGGACGTGGACGGCGACGGCACGCCGGAGATCATCACCCCGGCCACAGATAAAAAACTACACTTTTTGCAATGGAACGGCGCGACCTTCAGCGAGCGCGCGGGCTGGCCCAAGTCGTTGGGTGATTTCATGGGTTCGGAAGCGACCGTTGCAGATGTGGATGGCGACGCGGAACCAGAGATCATCCTTACCATCTACGATCACAAGAAGCAGATGCGCGGCGGCCAGGTGCTCGCCTGGAATCTAGATGGCACGGCGGTCACGGGCTGGCCCATCAACGTTGGCGGCATGAACGGCTTCAAAGGGCCGGCCGCGGTGGGCGACCTGGACGGCAATGGCTTCCTGGATGTCGTTGTCGTCGGAGAGGACGGCTATGTGCGGGCCTACTCCACGTCGGGCACTCGTCCGGATAAGACCCTCTGGTCGCAACATCATCGGGACGCGGCCCACACGGGCCGCATGCCGCCCCTGAGCAGCCAACAACCGCGCGGCATCGGTGCCTCCATCGGGCCACACAATGTCTCCCTGTCATGGTATGTCGCTGACGCCAGCGGCATCACCGGCTACAAGGTCTATCGCCGCGGGCCTGGAGAAACGAGTTATACGCTCCTCATAGGGAGTCCCATCGGCTCAACCTCGTACAACGATAGCAACCTGGCCGACGGCTCTCTCTACGTCTATGTCATCGGCGCGGTCACGGGCGGCGGCGAGGTGAAGTCTGCCCCCTTCGCCGTACAGACCGGTTTGGCCGCCAACCTTCTGACCAACCCCGGTTTTGAGGCTAACCTGGCCCATTGGGATTTCATCATTAGCAACATCATCGGCGTCGGCTACAGCCTCTCCAGCGACACCACAACCTATTATCGCGGCCGCGGCAGCGTCCGCGTGGACTTCAACAGCCCCACGTCAGGCTTCCAACACCTGAGCCAATACAAGCCCTACGACGCGCCCCAGCCCGACCGCATCCTAAGTGTGACGCCGGGCGCGCGTTATGCTTATGGTGGCTTCATCCGCGCCCAGGGCCTGAGCCCGGTTTCCACGCCGGTGAGAGTGGACCTGGTCATCGCGGATGTCGCGCCAACGCCCGTCGCCTTCCCCACGCCGGATAACCGCACGCAGCAGGTTGTGAACAATACCACCGGTTGGATTTACGTCTCGCGCATCCTGACCATGCCGGTCGGCATTACCCAGACCCAGATCACCTGGCGCATTCAGCGCGGGTCGGCCACGAGCGGGAGCGTCTGGCTGGATGAAGCGGTCTTTCGGCGCAAAGAGACGGGGATGGACCTGTGGATTATCCCCGGCGCGATTTGGAAATATAGCGACACCGGCACTGACTTGGGCACAGCCTGGCGTGAGACAGGTTACAACGATTCTGCTTGGCAGCAGGGCGTAGGCCCCTTGGGTTACAACGCTACAGGCCTGGCGACAATCCTGACATCCGGGCGCACCACCTACTACTTCCGGCGCAAATTTACCATCTCCTCCCTTCCCGTTGACGCCACCTTATGGGTCAAATACGATGACGGTTTCGCAGCCTACCTCAACGGTGTGCTGGTCGCCCGCAGCGACAACATGCCCTTCAGCGATAGCCCGCCTTATACCTATGTGACCCAGAACAAAGTGATAGGATACAGCCCTTACGCGGCCCCATCGTATGAAGCCTACGACCTGAGCCCCTTTGTCGGCCTTTTCCAGAGTGGAACAGAGGCGAATGTCCTCGCCATAGAGGTACATCAGCATCAGGCAGGGGATGCCGATGCCTTCTTTGACGCCTGGCTGGAGGCAAAAGCATCCGGCCCACCGCCGCCTGTGCCGGTTCCCTTGGCCGCCGGTTGGAATCTCATCTCGTTGCCGGTGCAGCCCATAGATGGCAGCGTCGCCAACTTGGTCGCGGGTACGACGCCCGCCGGTAAAATCGCCGAGGTCTGGGCTTTTGACAACTGCGCGGGTGGGATTTGGAAATACTACAAGCCGGGTGACGGGAGCAGCACCCTGAGCACGGTGGATCATAAGATGGGCCTCTGGATCAAGACAACCGAGGCGACCACCCTGAACGTGGTGGGCACGCTCCCGCCCTCAACCAACATCTCATTGTGCGCGGGCTGGAACCTGGTCGGCTATCCGGCGACGGCAGCCCAGGCGGTAGGCACGTCACTGGCGGGCCTGCCGGTGGCGCGGGCCCTGACCTATGAAACGGCCACCGGCGCGTGGCGGCGGTGGGATACGGCCATTCCTTACGCTACATCGCTTGTCAACCTTGAGCCGCAACGGGGCTATTGGCTCTACGCCACCGGCGCGACAACTTGGATGGTGCCGTAGAATTGTGTAAGGCCTCCTTCCCTTGCCTTTCCCCCCTATGCAGGGGAGATGAAATTCTGCAACCCTCCCTCGTGAAACGGGGTAGGGTCGGGGTGAGGGCCAATAGGAACCGACATCATTGCAGCGAGGAAGTATCATGCGTAAACCGTTCATCGTTACCGGCGGGGTGATCATCTCTCTCTTCGTCTTTCTGATTCTGATGGTGATGCCGGTGGGCGCGGTGCCGCCGCTCCCGTTCACCGTCTATGGTCGCATCCAACTCAACGGCGCGGACGTGGCCGACGGCACGATCATCCGTGCCTACGTGAACGGTGTAGAGAGGGGCTCCACCACCAGCGTCCGCTACAATAATCAATCGGTCTATAGCCTGGACGTGAGCGACGACCCCAATTGGAACCCGCCGGGAAACCCGCCTGCCACCGGCCAGACGATCACCTTCACCTTCAACGGCCATGTTGCCAGCCAAACCGCGATCTGGCAATCGGGCGCGACCCAGGCCCTTACCCTGACGGCCAGCGGGATGACGCAGACATACCAGGTCTCTGCCGCTTTGAACGACGCCCATGATCGCGCCGGTTACTGCACCACCAATCTGGCGAAGTTCGGCATCTTTAACAACGAAGGCCACACGGCAGGTTATCGTTTCACCAGCATCACGAAACCCATCACCGCCACCACGGTGCAATCGGCCTACCTGCGCTGGACGGCCAATTCTCCGGCCTCGGTCCTCTTCACCGCGCGCATCTACGCGCAAAAGACCGCCAGCACCGTTCCCTTTGATTGCACCAGCAACAAGCCCTCTCAACGGGTGAAGACCGGCGCGTTCATCACCTACACGGTGCCGGCCTGGGCCACAGGCAACACCTACGATAGCCCCAATTTGGCTCCCTTGTTGAACGAGGTGTTGGCGGCAGCAGGCAGCGCGTGGGACAAAACTTTCGTTTTGCTCGTCACCTACGCCAGCGGTGGCATCAGCACGCGCGACCCCGAAGTGTTTGATAGCGACCCGGCCAACGCGACCAGGCTAATCATCACGTGGGGGAGCCCCTGCGCCACGCCGGGGACACCGACGCTGGTGGCCCCCGCTAATGGGAGTGTAATCAATGACACGACCCCGACCTTCAGATGGAACGCAGCCAGCAACGCCAACGATTACCATGTGCAGATAGACAACAATGCCGACTTCTCCAGCCCGGAGAAGAACTTCATGACCACTAGGACGGACTACACGTTGGCAGTAGGGCTGGCTCCTGGCACCTACTATTGGCGGGTGCGCGGGCGCAACACAAGCGATGGCTGCAACACGTATGGGCCATGGAGCGCTGTTTGGACGGTGGTTATCACAAATTGCGCCACGCCGGGAACACCGACGCTGGTGGCCCCCGCTAATGGGAGTGCGACCAATAGTACAACCCCGACCTTTAGCTGGAATGCGGCCAGCAACGCGACCAGATACCAGGTGCAGATAGACAACAATGCCGACTTCTCCAGCCCGGAGAAGAACTTCTACGCCACCGGCACCTCTTACAAGCTGGCGGTAGGGCTCACTCCCGCCACTTACTATTGGCGGGTACGGGGCCAAAACACAAGCAGCGGTTGCAACACCTATGGGGCCTGGAGTGCCGTCCGTTCTCTAACGATCTGCGCCACACCAGCGGCGCCCGCCCTAGTGTCGCCCGTTAGCGGCACGGTGACGGCTGATACAACGCCGAGCTTCAGCTGGAGCGCCGTCGCCAACGCGACCCAATATCAGGTGCAGATAGATAACAACGCCGATTTCTCCAGCCCGGAGAAGAACTTCACCATCAGCGGAACCTCTTACACGCTGTCGGTGCCGCTGGCCCCCGGCACCTATCATTGGCGGGTGCGAGGGCGCAACGCTGCCAGCCCATGCAGTTTCTATGGCCCCTGGAGCGGCGTCTGGACGTTCACCATCAGTGGCGGGCTGGCATCGCTCGCCGCGCCGACCCCTTCGCCGACCGCCGCGCCCATCGCGACGGCTACGCCCACCTCCGGCGAGGTTCGCCGCGAGCCTGCGCCGACGCCGACTCCAACTGAAACACCGATGCCCGACGCAACGCCGATGCCGACCGAAACGCCGACCCCGCCACCTCCCGTGCCGGACGTGGCGACGCCGACGATCCCAATCCAAACGCCCCCGCCGGAGGGCACTCCCGCCGGTTTCAGGCGTGATGGCCTGTAATGGAGGAAGTTGATCGGGGTTACATAAGCAGCCCCCCGGCAGCGTTGCCGAGGGGCTTCTGAGGCAGGGAGTGTGAGGTGTGGCCTTGGAATGGATGTCAATTCCGCGTTGAGCCGCGGGCCGCAAGGCGGCTTTGCAAGTGCAGCACGTTGTAGAGGGGCGACACATTGCCGGCCAGATCGCGGAATTGGATGTACATGGAGTCGCTGAGGTCCTGCACCAGGACCTCTCTCGCATAAGGCGACCAGGCCACCTGGTTTAGGTCCGGCGTGTCGCCGATGCGCATCTCGGCCACCCCGCTCAGCGTGTCCTGGGCCTGTACCAACAGGCGATGCGCCCCCTTGCCGGCATCCACGGCCACCGCGCCGCCCTCCGGCGCTATCTGATCCAATATGATTTCCGCAAAGAACATGGGCGATCGGCGGCCTCCCACATCGGTGTACCAGGCATAGACCGCGCGGGGGCCGGAATCGCCGGGAGCCAATTCCCACGGCACCGTTGTCGTGACCGGCAAGGTCACCGCCGAGGCCGGGTCTTGTTCGTGGCTTAAGAGGAGTTGGCTGGCCTGCGGTGGCAAACTGACCGTCAACGTCACCTGTACGCTGTTGACGTAGGTCGCGCCGCCGTTAACCTCTATTCTCCCCTCTACCAACGCGATAGGGGTATCGGTAGGCGTCGGTGTGGCCGTCGGCGGAACCCGGGTCCAAGTAGGTGTGGCCGTCGGCGGCACGGGTGTACGGGTGGGCGTGCGGGTCGGTGTGCGGGTAGGCGTGGGCGGCACAGGCGTCCGCGTGGGGGTGCGCGTCGGCGTGCGTGTGGGAGTAGCCGTAGGCAGAGGTGTCGCCGTCGCACCGAAATCGCTCCGCGCACCGAAATCTTGAACCCAGTAGTTGAAATAGGGGCCGCCGATAACACCGCCGGGAAGAACTACGTTGTGTTCGTCGTTAGCGTCGTAAATGTAAGCGATGCCGATCTCTTGAGCGGCGGTAGCGAGGATGTTGTTCCGGTGACCTGTGCTGTTCATCCAGGCCTGGAACACGCTCTCAGGGGAATCAAAGCCAGCGGCGATGTTCTCACCTGCCCAAATCCAGTTCAGGTAGCCGGCCTTGGGAATGCGGTCTCCCAGACGGTCGCCGTTGGAACTGACGTGGCTGAAGAAGTTGTTGTTCGCCATGTCCAAGCCATGGCGTTCCGCCGCGAGGTCCAAATTGGCATTGCGCACGAGGGGAGGTAGGCCCTGGGCCGCGCGCGCCTGGTTGACCAACTCCAGAATCCGTCGCTCAAAGGCGGCCCGGTCGGTGGCCCCTGCGGGGCCGGCATCGGCGCGCGCTGGGGCATCGGCAATCAATCCATCTACTGTATCTGAAATCCCCAGGCCTAAGGCCTGCGCCGCTGCCGGAAGCGCGCCCGCGAGAATGACAGAGATACAAATCAGAGCAACGATGACATAGCGATGTTTCCGTAACAAGCGGTGCCAGCCCAAAAATCGCCCGCTTTACCTCCCTACCACCACCCCCAGTCTATACGCAAAACGCTTCACAAACAATAGGATAGTCGGCCCAATCAAACCCCTGTACAAATGCCGAAAAATGCCGATTCCATATGAATATGGGCATTCCAATTATCTAATCGCTTCTCCTCCAGGCAGGTACTCCCGCCGTTGTCGTCACGGCGCGCCCTACGTGGCCGCCCAACATCAGGGCGATCGTTCAGGATACTCCTACAAGGCCTGATCCGGAAAAACGAACGGGCGGCCTTGTGTGGCCGCCCGATGCCCGGACAATCGCCCGGACCATTCCTGCCAGGCTGGGCTACTGCAACAATGCCTCCAGGCTCTCCTCTTCGCCGTTCTCGTCGTCCTTCTTCTCACCGGTCGGTTGCTCGGCCTCGGCTTTGGTTTCTTCCGAGGTCTTAGGTGGTCGCGAGGCGATGACCCTTAAATCCACGTCGTTCTGTTCGTTGACGTAAGCCTGCACCGTGTCTCCGGGCTTGAACTTGCCGGCCAGCACACCCTCGGAGAGCGCGTCCTCAATTTTATGCTGGATAACCCGCCGCAGCGGTCGCGCGCCGTAGGCCGGATCGTATCCCTCTTTCGCCAGCGCGTTCTTGGCTTCGTCGGTTGCTTCCAGGGTAATATCATGTTCCGTCAGTTGTGTCCGTACCCGGTTCAGTTCCAGGTCCACAATGGCCTTGATCTGCTCCTGGGTTAACGAGCGGAAGACCATGATGCCATCCACCCGGTTGAGAAATTCGGGCCGGAACGTCCGCTTCAGGGCATCCATGACGCGGTCTCTCATTTTCTGGTATTCGGCTTCCTGCTCCTGCTCCTCATCGCGGCTGATGGCAAAGCCCATCGGTCCCACGCGCCCCAAAGTGGATGCGCCGATGTTAGAGGTCATGATCAGGATGGAGTTACGGAAATCCACCCGGCGGCCCTTCGCGTCGCTCAGGTGGCCGTCTTCCATGATCTGCAGGAGCATGTTAAAGACTTCCGGATGCGCCTTTTCAATCTCATCAAACAGGATGACGCAGTAAGGCCGACGCCGCACCGCCTCGGTCAACTGGCCGCCTTCCTCATAACCGATGTAGCCGGGAGGCGCGCCGACCAAGCGAGATACGTTGTGGCGCTCCATGAACTCCGACATATCCAGTTTGATCAGGGCCTCTTCGCTGCCGAACATGAACTCGGCCAGCGTCTTCGCCAGAAGCGTCTTACCGACACCGGTCGGCCCCAAGAAGATGAAGGTGCCGATGGGGCGTTTGGGGTCTTTCAGGCCGGCCCGCGCCCGCCGCACGGCCCTGGCGATGGCTTTGATCGGCTCGTCCTGGCCCACCACGCGCCGGTGCATCTCCTCTTCCATCTGCAACAGGCGTTCCGATTCCTCACCAGCGATGCGCCGCACCGGCACGCCCGTCCACATGGAGATGACCTCGGCGATGTCATCTGCCGAGACCTTGGGCCGGTTTGCTACAGAGGCCCAGCCGGCCCGCATCTGATTGAGTTTTTGCTCTAGCTCTACCTCACGGTAGCGAAGATCAATAGCATCATCAAACCGTTGCGTGCTGAGGGCCTCTTCTTTTTCTTTCTGCAATGCCTTCAGGGTCACGAAGGTCTCGCGCAGGCTGGCAGCATAAGGGGCCTTGTACATCCGCACGCGGCTGGAAGCCTCATCAATCAGGTCTATCGCCTTATCGGGGAGGAAGCGGTCGGGGACGTAACGAGCGGAGAGATGGGCTGCGGCCTGAATCGCTTCCTCGGTGATCTCCAGCTTGTGATGCTCCTCGTAGCGGCTCTTGATGCCCCGCAGAATCTCCACCGTCTCTTCTATGGTCGGCTCCTCCACCAACACCGGCTGGAAACGACGCTCCAGCGCGGCGTCGCCCTCAATGTGCTTGCGATACTCGTCCAACGTGGTTGCGCCGATGCACTGGAGCTCGCCGCGCGACAGGGCAGGTTTGAGGATATTGGCCGCATCCACCGAACTGCCGGCAGCGCCTGCGCCGACCAGCATGTGCACTTCGTCTATGAAGAGGATGGAGGTGCTGTTCTTGATCTCCTCAATCACCTTCTTCAGCCGCTCTTCAAACTGGCCGCGATACATGGTGCCGGCCACCAGGCTCCCCACATCCAACATGAGAACCCGTTTGTTCAGGAGCGGTTCGGGCACATCTCCGGCGACGATGCGCTGTGCCAGGCCCTCAACGATGGCCGTCTTGCCTACGCCGGGCTCGCCGATGAGGGCCGGGTTATTCTTGGTGCGCCGGGAGAGGATCTGCACGACCCGCTCAATCTCTTTCTGGCGGCCAATGACAGGGTCTAACTTGCCTTCCTCAGCCTGCTGGGTCAAATCTACGCCAAGCTGGTCCAACAGAGGAGTTTCTTTGCGCTTCTTCTCCTGAGCCTGGCTTTGGGCCTGGCTCTGCAGGATGCTGCGCGCGGTTTGGGTGCGCACACGATCCAGGCTGATGCCGAGGCTACGTAGGACGTTGACTGCGATGCCGTCTCCCTCGCGCACGAGGCCGAGCAACAGGTGTTCCGTGCCGATATAGTGATGGCCCATCAGGCGCGCCTCGTCCACCGCCAGTTCAATCACGCGCTTGGTGCGCGGGGCCAAGGTGGGCTTGCCGAAGGGAGAGCCGGAACCGTGTCCTACGGTCCGCTCTACGGCACGAATGACCTGAACCGGGTCAACGCCCAACTCCTTGAGCACTTTGACTGCGACGCCGTTTTCCTCTTTAACCAACCCCAGAAGGAGGTGCTCCGTGCCCACGTAGTTATGATTCAGGCGTATCGCTTCATCCTGAGCCAATTGTAGCACATGTCTCGCGCGTTTGGTGAAGCGGTCAAACTTGTCCGACATATCCATCTTCTCCTCAATTGTTGGACGTCTCCCGACGAATCCACTTTAATTATATCACAAAACAGGCCAGATGTGGTAAGCCTTGTTCCCGATGAGGCCTGAAAAATCATCGCTTACTAACAGGACGCAAAGGGGCTCTAAGCGGTTCCGCCTGAGCCCCTTCGTCTCATGGACTGGTTGTGAGAATAGATCGCGAAACAGGTCAGGGCGCCGCACCTATCTACCGACGGGCGCGTCGCGGCCACATGGTAAAGAACCGAAGAGGGTTTTAAGGTTCCTGATCCTGTCCTGTAAAGTCTCCGTAGTCCACATCCGCTTCATCCTCACTTCCCGCGTCTATGTCCTCTTGATCGGCCTCTTGCCAGTCGTATTCCGCATAGTCTTCATCGGCTACGCGCTTGAGGCTGAGCCCCATGCGGCGACGGGCGGGATCAATGCGGATGATGCGGAGTTGTAGCCTGTCACCCTCTTTGACGACCTCTTTAGGGTGACCGACCCGTTGCTTGGCGAGTTCGGAGATGTGGATCAGGCCCTCAATGCCATCGTCAATGCGTGCGAATGCCCCGAAGTTAGCCAGTTTGGTGATCGTCCCTTCCACCACCTGGCCGACCTTGTACTTTTGGGTAACGACGCTCCATGGTTCGGGTTGCAAGCGCCTGAGGCTCAGGCCGATGCGCCGTTTTTCGCGATCCACGTTGAGGACGTAAACCTCAACCTCCTGGCCTACCTGCAAGACCTCGCGCGGATGGCTGACCCGCCCCCAAGAAAGTTCCGACAGGTGGATCAGGCCATCTGCGCCGCCCAGGTCTATGAACGCGCCAAACGGCTGTAGGCTGGTGACAATGCCTTTGCGCACGTCGCCCCGTTGCAGGCTGTTGAGCAGGCGTTCCTTCTGCTCCTTGCGCCAATCGCGAACGGCCAACCTCTCCGAGAGAATGAGGCGATTGCGGCGGCGGTCAATCTCTATGACCTTGAGTTGCAGCTTCTGGCCGACCATGTGGGCCCAACGCTGCTCTGACGAAGCAGTGTTCCCCGGGCCTTCCGCTGAGGCGGTATCTTCTGTTGACTGCGCACTCACCAGCTGTGACGCCGGCACAAAACCGCGAACCTTCCCCATGCGCACGACCAGGCCGCCACGGTTGAAGCCGGCTACCGTGGCCTCAAATACTTCCTGCGTCTGGTAGAGGCGTTCTGCTTCTCGCCAATCTCGTTCTTGCTGCGCTCGCGCCAGCGAAAGGACGATATGGCCGTCCTTGTCCTCGGGCCGCACCACATAAGTTACAACTTGGTCGCCAACTTTCAACGTGGACAAGACGTCCGCTCCCAGGCGTTCCAGTTCGCGACCGGAGATAATGCCTTCTGATTTGGCCCCCACATCTACCGTAATCTCGGTGGGAGTGATGCTGACGATGGTGCCATCCAGGATGTCGCCAACCCTTGAGGTTGGCAGGTTGTAGGACTCAATGAGAAGCTGGTCCATGGAGATGCCTGGCGTCGCAGGCTCGGTCGGGGCCTCCTTCCCCTCGCCGGATACCCGCGTCTCTTCCGGATTACTCATACGATTGCTACGCTGCTCCTCCCCCATGATGTACCATCATTATAATAGATTATGCTGCAAAAGGCAAGCCTTCTTCTGAAATCCGAACTCGTGTCCGAAAACTTCAATATTGCCCCATTGACAACCTGGGCAAGTGCTGCTATAATAACGTCGTGGTAAAAATCACAAGGATGGATACCTATCGGCTATTTCCCCACAGCACGCGGTGACCCAGGCCAACGCCGCGTAAGCGTTCTTCCCATCCAACCGAAGGAAAGCCCCGCGCAGGAGCCGTGACCTAGCTCAGGTTAACTATGGGCTGTGGAGATAAGCCGTCGGCGTCGCTTCCGCTCCTGTACCCTTTGCGGCGGCTTGGGAGGAAAGGAAGCCGATCGCAGGCGGCGGTCACATCCCGAAATGGGGGCTCCGAAAGGAGGTGACGGAGGAGGGTACAGAGTCCTCGGTGCTGCTTCACGGTTAAGGTAGCAGTATCGTAGGTGCTTGCGTCGGGCTGGGCGCAGGCGAAACAAACTGACAGGTTGTGTGCGGCAAAGCCGCACGAGGAGGGACAATGCTCATGCAACACAAACGATGGCTCATCATAACTGTGCTGATCGTATTGCTCATCGCGACAGGTGCGGCGGCCATGTTCGCGACGGCGCAAGGGGGCAATGCTGCCGTGATCACCGCTCCCGCTGCCGGTGCCACGGTGAGCGGCAGGGTGACCATTGTCGGTACGGCAACGCACAGCAGGTTCAGTTATTACAAGGTTGAATACAAGTCGGGCAACAACCCTGCTGTGTTGGTAGATGCCATGCTCCACACCACTCAGGTCGTCAGCGGCACGCTTGCCACTTGGGATTCCACCAAAGTGCCCGATGGCCCCTATGACCTCATATTGACCGTGGTGGATGTCACCGGCAACTACATTCAGGCCAGCGTCTCCGTGAAACTGGACAATGCCACGGCCAATCGGCTGGCTGCCGCGCCACGCCGAGGTTGCGAGGCGTGCCATGCGCTCATTGATCCGAAGACCGGAAGATACACCTTGGCCTATGAAGCCGAGGAACGGGCCGAGGCGCGCGGCGGCGAGCACCCCGAACTTCCTTGGGACACCAAGTATGAGACATGCATGGGTTGCCATGCCTCCGCCGCCAACGGCAAAGGCGTGGCCGCGCCGCTTTCCATGCGCGATATCGTGCATCCTGCCCACATCTTCAGCGGAATCTTTGGGGACCGTTACAACGGCTCCTGCTTCACCTGCCACAACATCAGCGCGGACGGCAAGTATCAGGTTCTGGTGGAGAAGGTGGAAACCAACGAAAAGGGCGTTCCCAACCCGGACAAACTTCCCATCCCCGGCGCGGTGGACCCCATTCCGCCGAAGTAACGATGATCCCGCGGCTTTCGTAGTGTGTACAGAGCGGGCCGTATGGTTCATGCGGCCCGCTCCAACCTTGTTAGGTAGGGCGGATACGTTATGATCCGCTCTCCCCTGCAATAAGTGGCGTCTTTCATTGGGAGCGGGTTTACCGATGCGACAACGTTGCCTGAAAGTCTGGTTCATCGCCTTGGTGTTAGGAGGCGTCCTGTGGCTGTGGGGTGTCTCTCAGGCCGCTGCGGAAACACTGACCCAGGCAGGCGATGAGAACGCGGCCTGCCTCTCCTGCCACAGCAACCCCGACCTGAAAACGACGCTCCCCAGCGGCGAGGAACTCTCTCTTTTTGTTGATCCTGCCGTCTTCGCGGCCTCGGTTCACGGCAAGCAGGCCCAGAAATGCACCGCCTGCCACAGCAATATCACGGGCTATCCTCACCCTCCCATGTTCGCCCGTGACCGGCGGGACCTGACCTTGGGCCTTTACACCGCCTGCCGCCAGTGCCATTCCCAACAATATCAGATGACGTTGGACAGCGTGCACGCGCTCGTACTGGCCGGCGGCGACCGCAACGCGCCGGTCTGCACCGATTGCCACGGCGCGCACGACGTGACCCCGCCGGATCAGCCGCGCTCCAAGATTCCGACCACCTGCTCCAAGTGCCACTCCACCATTTATAACGAGTATAAAGAGAGCGTGCATGGGGCAGCATTGAGCGAAACCGACAACCCCGATGTGCCGAGTTGCGTAGATTGCCATGGCGTTCATCGCATGGAAGACCCCCGCACGGCTGCCTTCCGCCTCAAATCGCCTCAATTATGCGCGACGTGCCATACCGACGCGGCGAAAATGGCTAAGTACGGCATCTCCACCAACGTCCTTAACTCCTACGTGGCCGATTTCCATGGGACGACGGTGATATTATTTGAGAAACAATCGCCGGACCAACCCACCAACAAAGCGGTCTGCTTTGATTGCCACGGCATCCATAACATTAAAGAAGTCAATGACCCCGAGGCAACGGTGGTCAAGGAGAACCTTCTGACGACGTGCCGCCAGTGTCACCCCGATGCGACGGCCAACTTCCCTGCCTCTTGGGTAGGCCATTATAATGCCAGCCCCCAGCGGCATCCCTTGGTCTATTACGTGCAACTCTTCTACCGCATCCTCATCCCTGGCCTCATCGGCTTCTTCGTCATCTTCATCTTGCTGGATATTGGCCGGCGGGTGACCGGGCGGATGCAGCGAAAGGGGGCATGAACATGGCGGCACAGAAGACTTATCGGCGGTTCACCATCACGCAACGGATCGAGCATTGGATCCTTCTTACATCGTTCACGGTGTTGGCCGTCACCGGGCTTCCACAAAAATATGTGGGCGCCGCTTGGGCCGAGGGGCTCATCCGGCTGATGGGCGACATTGAGACGGTGCGGAGCATCCACCACATCGCAGCCGTCGTGCTCATGCTGGAAGCAATTTATCACCTCACCGCCGTGGCTTATCGGGTGCTGGTGAAGCGGGTACGCCTGTCCATGCTCCCTGTGCCTCGTGATCTGGTGGATTTGGTTGATGCCATCCGCTATAATCTGGGCCTCGCCCCCAAACGGCCTGCGTTGGATCGCTACTCTTTTGAGGAGAAGATGGAATATTGGGCGGTAGTGTGGGGCACTCTTATCATGGCGATCACCGGCTTCATGATGTGGAACCCCATCGCCACAACTCGCTTTCTCCCCGGCGATTTCGTGCCCGCGGCAAAGGCTGCCCATGGCGGCGAGGCGCTGCTGGCCGTCCTGGCGATCGTCACCTGGCATTTCTACCACGTGCATCTACGGCGTTTCAACAAGAGCATCTTCACCGGCAAACTGACCCACGAAGAGATGCAGGAGGATCATCCTCTGGAACTGGCGCGCATAGAGGCAGGGCTGGATGGGCCGCCCCTCGCGCCGGAGGTGAAGGCCCGCCGTGAACGGATTTTCATCCCCATCGCGACAGTGCTGGTGATCGCGCTCTTGTTCGGCCTCTATCAGTTCGTGACCTTTGAGCAGACGGCCATCACCACCCTGCCGCAGCGGGCCACGGTGATCGCCTTTGTCCCGGCGACAGCTACACCCACGCCGACGCGCCCGCCGACGGCCACGCCAACTGCCACCTCTACCCCCGCGCCTACGGCGACGCCGACGCCATCTCCGCTGCCTACCGCCACACCGATTCCGGGGGCCACGGCTACGCCCACCTCTGCCGCTACGCCAACGGCAGCCGCGACGCCGACCACAGCCGCGACCCCTACTCCCGCGGCGCCGGCGGTCAGCTTCAGCAAGGATGTCTTGCCCCTGTTCAATGCCTCGTGCAAGAATTGCCATGGCGCGTTGGGCGGCCTCAGCCTGGCTAGCTACGACGATGTGATGAAAGGCGGAGCCAGCGGCAAAGTTGTCGTGCCTGGAGACCCGGAAGGAAGCCTGCTGGTCAAGAAGCAGCAAGTGCAGCATCCCGCCAATTTGACCGCCGAGCAACTTGAGATTATTATCACATGGATCAATGCCGGCGCGCCCAATAATTAAGGTTTCAGGAGGAAAACTGTTCAGTGCAGAGACCAACATTGCCCACAGGAGCCCTTAACCGCCGCCAGATCTTTGGGGCGGCGATCGGCGGCGCCGTCATTGTCCTTGTCGTCGCCCTCGGCTCTCTGAACCTCGCCTTTTATACCGAGTCCACCGAGTTTTGCACCTCTTGTCACGTGATGGACCCGGAACAGACGACGCACCTCAGTTCGCCCCACGCGAACGTCGGCTGTGGCACCTGTCACATCGGCCCCGGCGTCAGCGCCATCGTTGAATCCAAGATCGCGAGCCTGCGTTACCTTTGGGAGTATCCCACGGGCAACTATCCGCGCCCCATCCCCTCGCCCATCAAGACCCTGCGCCCCGCGAAGGTGGTTTGCGAACAGTGCCATTGGCCGGAGCAGTTCTATTCCGATCGTCTGATACAGATCAGCCACTTCGCGGAAGACGAGGCGAACACGCGCACCAACGTCTATCTGGCAATGAAGACGGGAGGGGGGTCAGCGCGCCAAGGCTTGGGCCGTGGCATCCACTGGCACATTGAAAACGCCGTCTGGTACATCGCGACCGACGAGAAACGGCAGGAGATCCCGTGGGTACGGGTGGATTGGTTGGATGGCACTTCCACCGAATATGTTTCCACAGATTCCACGCTGACCGCCGACCAGATCGCGAAGGCCGACAAGCGGCGCATGGATTGTGTGGATTGCCATAACCGCGCCACCCACATCTTCCGTTCGCCCGAGGAGGCTGTGGATCAGGCTATGGCGGCAGGGCGCATCAGCCCCGATTTGCCGTTCATCAAGCAGCAAGGGATGGCATCCCTCAAGGCAGCCTATGATGCCCAGAAGAAGGAAGACGGCTTGCAGATCATCGCCGACCGCCTAACCGCTTTCTACCGCCAGAACGCGGCTTCTATCCCACAGGATAAAGTGCAACAGGCCATCGCCACCTTGCAAGGCATCTACGACCTCACGCATTTCCCGGCAATGCAGGTGGATTGGCAGACCCATCCCGATAACATCGGCCACAAGGATTTCCCCGGCTGTTTCCGCTGTCACGATGGCAAACACTTCAGCGCGCAGGGGGAAGCTATCCGCCTGGAGTGCAACATCTGTCATACGCTGCCGCAAGTCTCTCTGGCAGGCCAGCCCGCTCCTTCCATCCCGCTGGCGCGCGCCGTGCCGGAACCTGATTCTCACAAAAAGACAACCTGGCTCTTGGAGCACCGTGTCGCCTTTGATGCGACCTGTGCCGGCTGCCATGATGTGCGCAACGCGGGCGGCAGCGATAACACCAGTTTCTGCTCCAACAGCGCCTGCCATGGCACCAAATGGACCTACGCGGGGCTGGATGCCGTACGCATCGCGCGGCCTACGGCTTCGCCCACGCCGGTACCGACTCAGCCGCCGGCGGCAACCCCTACCGCAGAACCGCCGACACCCACCGCCGTGCCGCCAACGGCCACAACCCAGGCCACCGTCGCCGCACCCACGACAGAAGCATCACCTACCGCTATCCCCGCGACGCCGACCGCCCTACCCCCAACGGCGACTGCGACGGTTGCTCCGACCGCCACGGCAACACCCGTAGCTGCCCTGGCCCCTGGCTTCGCCAACGACATCCTTCCCATCTTCCAAAAGAAGTGTATCACTTGCCACGGCGCAGCCGCTCTCGGTGGGTTGAACTTGGAGACGTACGATGCGGTCATGAAAGGTGGAGCCAGCGGCGCGGTTATCGTGCCCGGAGACCCGGCGAAGAGCCTTCTCCTGTTGAAGCAAAAGCAAACACATACCGACGAGGCCCGCACCTTCACCGCAGAAGAAGTGGATTTAATCACCCGCTGGATCGCTGCCGGCGCACCGAATAACTGAAGCCTTGCAGGCGGCGATCTTTTAAGCCCTCACCCCGGCCCTCCTCGTAAAAGTAAACGGAGAAGGGCCAGAGTGAGGGCTACGCGGCTTTCCCATGCCTACTGACAACATCTTTACCCGCAACCTGATCTTCATCTTCTTCCTCTACGGCCTCGCCTTCTTCAGCATGGGCTTGGCGGTTCTGTTGGAATCGGGCCGGGCCTCAGAGTTCCGCTTTGCCCGCACCATGCGCCCTCTGGCAGGATTCGGTATCATCCACGGTGTGCACGAGTGGTTTGAGATGTTCCAGCAGATCGCCGCGCTGCGTCCGGGAGGCTATGAGTCCCCGGTGGGGGTTGAGGTCATTCGGTTGATGCTGCTCGGCATCTCGTTCATGTTCCTGGCGGCCTTCGGCGCGCGCCTGATTCACAGGGAGGAGCGGCCCTCTTTCGCGGCCTATCACCCGGTCGTTGTGCTGACAATCGTCTGGTCAGGAAGCGTGTTTGCCGTCCGCGCCTTAGCCGGCCCCTCACCGGCGGAATGGCTGGCCGCGGCGGACGTTTTGAGCCGCTATACACTGGGCATCCCCGGCGCGTTGCTGGCCTCGTGGGCGCTGGTGCTGCAACAGCGGATATTCCGGGAACGGGGGATGGCCGGTTTTGGGCGCGACCTTCTCTGGTCGGCCTTGGCTTTCTTTTGGTACGGCGTGGCCGGTCAACTCTTCACCCGTGAGAGCATCCTCTTTCCTTCCACGATCCTCAACGGCGACCTTTTCATCCGGCTCTTCGGCTTTCCGGTGCAACTCTTCCGCGCGGTCATGGCCTCGGTCGTGGCGGTTTTCATCATCCGTGCCTTGCGGGCTTTTGAGATAGAGAGCCGCCAGGCCCTGGCCGCGGCCAATGAGGCAAGGCTCCTGGCCCAGCAAGAAGCATTAGAGGCGCAACGTCGCGTTCAAGAGGAAACGGCGCGGCTTTATGCCGAATTGCAGGCGCGGGCGAAAGAGCGAGATGACCTATTGCATCGCATTGTTTCCGCGCAGGAAGCCGAGCGGCAGCGCATCGCGCGCGAACTGCACGACGAGACCAGCCAATCGCTCACCGCGCTGGCGCTGGGGCTCAAGGGCGTTGAACAAAACCTGTGGATTAATCCCGAACTGGCCCAGCAGCAACTGGCCGAGTTAAAATCCCTCAGCGCGCACACCTTGGATACCTGCCGCCGCATTATCTCTGATCTGCGCCCCTCCGTGTTGGATGACCTGGGGTTGGTCGCCGCGCTCCGTTGGTACGTGGATGAGATTCGGAAACGGGCGCCCTTCAGGATTGAGATGTTGGTGAAAGGAACGCGGCGGCGGCTGGAGCCGGAGGTAGAGACGGTCCTCTTTCGCATCGCGCAAGAGGCGTTGACCAACGTGGTGAGGCACGCTCAGGCGCGGGTAGCGACCGTGGCGCTGCATTTTGCCGATACGGAAGTCCGCCTGTTGGTCATGGACGACGGGCGCGGCTTCGTTCCCGAGGAGGTGCTGCGCCCCACTTCTCCTCACCGGCCTTGGGGGCTTCTGGGTATCCAGGAACGGGCAGCATTGGCGGGGGGAGCGTGCTCCATTCGCTCAAAGCCGGGGCACGGAACCGAGGTCATGGTGACCATCCCCCTGCGAGGCCAGGAGTTAAACGATGGCAGAGTCAAAGATTCGTCTGCTGTTGGCGGATGATCACGCGGTCGTGCGCTCCGGCCTGCGCATGCTTCTGCAGTCCGAGCCGGACCTGACCATCGTGGGTGAGGCGGAGAACGGCGCGCAGGCGGTGTCGCAGGCCATCGCGTTGCAGCCCGATGTGGTGGTGATGGACATCTCTATGCCCGATATGAACGGGATTGAAGCCACGCGTCGCATCAAGGCTGCCTGCCCGAATACCGCCGTGCTCGCGCTGACCGTCCATGAGGACGACCAATATTTCTTTGAGATGCTCAGCGCAGGCGCATCGGGCTATGTGCCGAAGCGTGCCGCGCCCGACGACCTGGTGTCGGCCATTCGCGCCGTGCGCGAGGGCGGCGTGTTCCTCTATCCTTCTGTGGCGAAAATGCTGGTGAGGGACTATCTGCATCGGGTTGAGAGAGGTGAGCGGCCTTCCACTTACGACGAACTGACCCCCCGCGAGCGCGAGGTGCTGACCCTCATCGCCGAAGGGCTGCGGAACCAGGAGATCGCCGACCGGCTGGTTCTCAGCGTGAAGACGGTGGACCGGCATCGCGAGAACATCATGCGCAAACTGAACCTGCACCGGCGGATTGACCTGGTGAAATACGCGATCGAGAAGGGATTGATTGATTTGGAGTGACCGGCGCGCTGCCAATCCGGCAACGATTTCTGAGGCTGGGATACTGCGCTACATACTTTTACCTTCGCCCATGCTATATATCTAGCGCGGGCTTAATCCAGGCCTGCACCCGCCGGCTGAAATCCGGCGGTGGACTCGCGAGGAGGAAAGAAAACAAGGATGACCGTTGCGCGCGAGCGTAACCGGACCAGGAGAGGCCATGCACAGATTCGTTCGTTGGCTCGTCCCCTTCATTTTGCTTACCGCGGCTTGTAGTTCCGCTTCTCCTACGGCGTCACCAACGCGGCCATCCAGAACCGAACCCGTCTCAACCCAGACATTGGTCGCGGTGGCGAGCGCCACGGCAACACCGACGCGCGAGCCGACAGAGACGCCCGCCTCAACCACCATCCCTACGCCCATACCTAGTGCGACCTTGGCGCCGCCCCGGACCCCACTCCCCACGGCTACCGTCCCGGTTGGGACATCGCCGATGCCGACCCACGCAGCCTCCGCCTATCCGGTCGCACCCAACCCTCGCGATTACAAATTGACCCTCGTGGTGAATGGCTTGCAGAAGCCCACCTACCTGACCCACGCGGGCGACGGCTCGGGCCGCCTTTTCATCACCGAACAGGTGGGCCGCATCCGGGTGGTGGTGAACGGCCAACTCCTGGAGCGGCCTTTCTTGGATATTTCTTCTATCGTCGGCAGCCGCGCCTCGGAGCAAGGTCTTCTCAGCGTCGCCTTTCACCCTCGCTACACCAGCAACGGCCACTTCTTCGTGAATTATATCGACGTGCGGGGAGATACCGTTGTCGCCCGCTACACGGTGAGCGCCGACCCCAATGTCGCCGATCCGGAGAGCGGGGCGGTACTTCTGACCATTGACCAACCTTACGCGAACCACAACGGCGGCCAGCTCCAGTTCGGCCCCGACGGCTACCTATACATCGGCATGGGAGATGGCGGCTCTGCCGGCGACCCTCAGAATAACGGCCAACGGCTGGATACGCTTCTGGGCAAGTTACTGCGCATTGACGTGGATTCCACCTTCCCGTATGGCATCCCGCCCGATAATCCGTTTCGCAATCGCAACGACGCCAAACCTGAAATCTGGGCGTATGGCCTGCGCAACCCCTGGCGTTTCAGTTTTGATCGCGCCACCGGCGACCTGTACATAGCAGACGTGGGCCAGAACGCCTATGAAGAGGTGGACTTCCAGCCGGCGACCAGCCGCGGCGGAGAGAACTATGGCTGGAACTTCATGGAAGGGAACCACCCCTACGGTGGGCGGAGCAACCGCCCCGAGTTCACGCCGCCGGTGGCCGAATATTCCCATGCCGAAGGCGGTTGTTCGGTCACGGGGGGCTACGTCTATCGGGGCGCGCGCCTCCCCGCTCTGACCGGCATCTACCTCTTTGGCGACTACTGCACGGGCCTCACCTGGACCCTCTATCGCTCCGCGCCGGATAGGTGGGAGCGACGGCTATTCCTGAGGACGAACCTGCGCATCAGTTCCTTCGGCGAGGACGAGTTTGGCGAGCTATATGTGCTTGACCATGCAGGGGCAGTCTATCGGCTGGAGCCCGCATCATAGCAGCCGCTGCCGGAACTTTGAACATCTCTCCCCTTCCGTGTTACAATGGGCGTGTCTAACCTGCCCTGCACGGAGGCCGCATGGTTGCGCTCCTCACCGTTCTCCTGGTTCTTCTCGTTCTCCTGAGCATCGCCGCGCTCCTTCTCGCCGGCCTCTATGCCTACATCTTCCGTCGTCCCTGGGCGCAGCATAGCGGCACCCTCTCTGTGAATGGCCTGCGGAATCCCGTGGAGATCATCCGCGACAGATGGGGAGTGCCGCACATCTACGCCCGCGATCTGTCCGACCTCCTCTTCGCCCAAGGCTATACCCACGCGCAGGATCGTCTTTGGCAGATGGAGTTCCAGCGGCGCGCCGCCTCCGGACGCCTGGCCGAGGTTTTCGGGCGCGTCGCGCTGGATGCAGACCGCTTCACCCGCACCATCGGCTTTCGCCGTATGGCAAGAGCAGAGGCGGAGGTGCTGGATGAGGAAACCCGTTCTCTGCTGACGGCCTACTGTCAGGGGGTCAACGCGTTCATTGATTCGCATCGCGACCGCCTCCCCGCCGAATTTACGCTGTTAGGCATAAAGCCGGAGCCATGGACGCCGGAAGATAGCCTCGGCTGGACGAAGTTGATGGGCTGGAGCCTAAGTGCCAATTGGGAGGCGGAGCTCCTGCGCGCCTATCTTGTGACCCACTTGGGGCCCTATCGCGCGGCGGAGTTAGAGCCCAACTATCCTAAGGATAACCCCACCATCGTACCGCCGGACCTCCATGCCCTGGACGCGGCCGCGCTCCTCCTGGAACACTACGAACGGGCCAAGGAGTGGCTGGGGCCGTCCGGTGCGCCCCTCGGCAGCAACAATTGGGTGATAGACAGCCAAAAATCGGCCACAGGCAAGCCGCTCCTCGCCAACGATCCCCACCTGATGGTCGCGATGCCCGGCATCTGGTATGAAAATCATCTGATCGCCGGTGATTTTGAGGTGACCGGCGTATCCCTGCCCGGCGTGCCCTTCGTCGTCATCGGCCACAACGCGCGCGTCGGTTGGGGGATGACGGCCACGCTGCCGGATAATCAGGATTTGTTCGTAGAGCGTTTTGATCCGTCCGATCCCACGCGCTACGAGTTCCAGGGCCGGTGGGAAGCCGCGCGCATCCACCAGGAGATGATTCGTATCAGAGGCGAAACCGCGCCCCTGACGCTCCAGGTGCGGGAGACACGCCACGGCCCCGTCATCTCCGATGTGGTGAAGAGCCCCCTTCCTCTCGCCCTCTCCTGGACGGGTTTTTCACCTCGGCAATCTTTGCGCGCCGCCTTTCGCCTCAACATGGCTCGGACGGCGAACGAGGCGCGATCTGCGATTGCCGATTGGGGTGTGCCGGTTATGAACTTCGTCTTTGCCGATGTGGAGGGCAACATCGGCTACGAGATGGCCGGCGCGGTGCCGGTACGCGCCTGTGGCCAGGGGCTCGTCCCTGTGCCCGGCTGGACAGGGGAATATGAGTGGACGGGAACCCTCCTGACGGAGGAACTGCCTCGACTGGACAACCCGCCGGAGCATTTCATCGTCACGGCCAACAACCGCGTCGTGGGCGATAGCTACCCTCATTTGCTTACCATTGAATGGTCGCCCGGCTACCGTGCGCGGCGCATCGTAGAGATGTTGAACGTCAGGCGACGCCTGACATTGGCCGACTGCCAGCAGATGCAGCTGGATTTGACCTCCGTCCTCGGCCAGGAGATAGTGCCCTACTTTACCGCCTTAGAGCCTTCAGGGCATTGGGAGCGCATCGCCGTGCGCGCCCTGCGCGAGTGGGATTATCGTCTGGATACCGAAAGCGTCGGCGGAGCCATCTTTGAGCTCTGCTTGGTGCATCTGTTGGACTTAGTCTTTGCCCAGAAATTGGGCCCCCTGGCCGAGTCGTTCCTGGGCGCGGGGGCCTCGCCTTTATCGCCGGTCTCTGCCTTGCTCGGTCGGGCGACCACCCGCCTGGTGGAACTTCTGGCTCAAGAGCGTTCCCCGTGGTTTGCCGACGCGGCGACGGGGCGGGAGCGGACACGCGACGAGGTGTTGGCCGAAGCCCTGAAACGGGCCGTGCGCACGCTGCGGGGTACGGTCGGCGACGAGCCGCGCCGTTGGCAATGGGGGCGTCTCCACCAGGTGCAATTTATCCATCCGTTAGGGACGCTGCGCTTGTTCCGCAGCATCTTCAATCGCGGGCCTTACCCTATGGGCGGGGACGGCGAGACGGTGAACCAGGCAGCGTACAGGCCACGCCTCCCGATCGGCATGGTGCATGTTCTCGCATCGTATCGCCAGGTGCTGGATTTCGCCGCCTGGGATCGGTCGGTCGCGGTGCATACGACGGGCCAATCGGGTCAACCGGGCCATCCGCACTACGCCGACCAAATGGCAATGTGGCGCGAAGGGGAATATCACCCGATGCTTTGGTCGCGCGCGCAGGTGGAGGAAAACGCCGAGGCCCGGCTCAGGTTAGAGCCGGCGATGAAGAAGATATAGCGTCCCAAGTTCGGTGGAAAACAAAATCTCCCCGGACGCATCAGGCATCTGGGGAGATTTTGCTTCCCATTGATGATGGGCCTTATCCTGGTCAGATGACCGAGAGGGAATTACCGATCCCCCGGCAAAAGACAGGGAAGGAGAGGTTATGGTATAATGGAGGCTGAGGTTGACTATTGCGAGCGAGGATTCACAGCGTTGGCCGGGTCTGGCTCTCGCGCGAAGGCGTTTCAGATCATCATAGAGACCGGTGGAACAAAGGAGCAAGGATGCCTCACCTGTTGGTAACCCAACTTCGCTTTACACGCAGCGAACTGGTGCGCTGCCTGGAGGGCGTTTCCGATGCCGATGCCCGACGCCGCCTGGGGCCGATGAACTGCATCAGTTGGATCGTCGGCCACCTGGCGAACCAGGAGAACGCCTACTGGGTGCTGATGGCTCAAGGCCGACAACTGGTGCCCGACCTGCGCAAGCTGGTCGGCTCGGGACAGCCTGCCAGCACACCGCCGTTGGCCGACATGTGGGACGCATGGCGCATCGTTACCGCCGCCGCCGATGCTTATTTAGATACGCTCACGCCCGAACTTATGCAGACCCATCTGGAACGGCTGGGCAAACCCATGGCGGAAAATGTCGGCACGCTTCTCCTGCGCAACATCTATCATTATTGGTTTCACATCGGCGAAGCCCACGCCATCCGGCAGATGCTGGGGCACGCTGACCTACCCCAATTTGTGGGCGATATGTCGTCGGCGTTTTATCGTCCGGAGCAGTAGGGCCCCATACCGGTCACAGGAGATCCCACGAAGAAGATGCGTTCGGCCAAGATGCGACAGGGAGCCTGGGGGCGTTGGGTAGGCATGGGGGCAGCTGCCCTCGCCCTCATCTTGCATATCATTCTCCTATTCTTTAACCCCTATAGCGACGTTCCGCCGGAGGGAAGCACGTACGCTATCGTCGGTTTCATGAGCCTGTTCGCCATCCTGGCTGCCTGGGCTTCATGGACGTTTAGGCCCCTCTGGCTTGTCGTGGCCTTTATCGGTTCGTTTCTGCCGTTTGGGCTATTGCTCTTGGTCACGCCTTCCATTTTCCGGCTGATCGGCGTGGCGAACATCCTGTATCTGGTGGCGGCCCTCGGCATCTCCTCGTATAATCAAGCTTTCTCCCGTTGACAGGAAGACCATGCGCACGCGCAAAGTCTATCTGGACGACATCGCGTTGGATGAAGCGTTGAGCCGCTTCTGGCGGGCGCTGGCCGCGGCCGATGCCCTGCGTCCCATGCCGGGCGAATGGGTGCCGGTGGCCGAGGCGTTGGGCCGCGTTACCGCCGCGCCGGTTTGGGCGAAGGTTTCCTCGCCCCATTACCATGCCGCGGCGATGGACGGCTACGCAGTGAAGGCCGCAGAAACGCATGGCGCGACAGAAACCGCACCCCTACGCCTCAACCTTGGCACGCAAGCAACCTACGTGGATACCGGTGACCCTCTCCCGGCAGGCCGAGATGCCGTCATCCCCATAGAGCAGGTGCAACCACGCGGCGACACAATTGAGATTCTGGCTTCGGTCGCGCCCTGGCAGCACGTGCGGCCCATGGGCGAGGACATGGTAGCAACGGAGCTGGTGCTGCCGGAAAATCGCCTCCTCGCCCCTGCCGATTTGGGGGCCATCGCCGGCAGCGGCCATGCGCAGGTGCTGGTGCGCCGCCGCCCGCGCCTTGCCATCCAGCCGACGGGGACAGAGCTGGTCGCGCCGGGCACAGAACTGCGCGCAGGCGACATCATAGAATATAACTCCATCATGCTGGCTGCCCAGGCCTCGTCGTGGGGCGCGGAGGCGACGCGCCTCCCGCCGCTTCCCGACGACTATGCCCGCATTCGCGCGGCGGTGGAGGCTGCGTTGATTGACCACGACCTGGTGATCGTGAACGCGGGTTCTTCCGCTGGCTCCGAAGATTTCACCGCCGGCATTGTGGAGGAATTGGGGCAACTTCTGGTGCACGGCATCGCCATCCGCCCCGGCCATCCGGTCATCCTCGGCATCGTCCGAGGCAAGCCGGTCGTCGGCATCCCCGGCTACCCCGTCTCTGCCGTCGTGACATCCGATCTCATCGTCAGGCCGCTGGTCTATGCCTGGCTGGGCCTGGCCGAACCACGCCGTCCGACGATGGCGGTGACGCTGACGCGCAAAGTCGTCTCGCCGATGGGGGAGGACGAGTTTCTGCGGGTCAGCCTGGGGCGCGTGGGCGATCGTGTCGTGGCGACGCCCCTCAGCCGCGGCGCGGGCATCATCACCTCCCTGGTGCGGGCCGACGGCATCGTGCGCATCCCCCGCTTTTCCGAGGGCTTCCCGGCAGGGGCAGAAGTGACGGCGGAACTCCTGCGCCCACCCGAGGAGATCGAGAATACCATCGTCGCCATCGGCAGCCACGATCTGACGCTGGACCTGCTGGCGAGCCACCTGGCCCGCGCGCGAGGCGGGCCGCGGCTCTCCTCGGCCAACGTGGGGAGCCTGGGCGGGCTATTGGCCTTGCAGCGGAACGAGGCGCATCTCGCCGGTTCGCACCTGCTGGACGAGGAGACGGGCGATTACAACATCGGTTATATCCGACGCCTGCTGCCGGGCCGCCCTATCGTCCTGTTGGGCTTCGTTTGGCGACAACAGGGGCTCATCGTGCCGCCGGGCAATCCAAAGGGGATCACCAGGCTGGAGGATTTGCTGCGGGATGACGTCCGTTTTGTCAATCGCCAGCGAGGCGCGGGGACGCGCGTCCTTTTGGACTACGAATTAAAACAACGCGGGCTAGACCCGACGTGCATTCGGGGCTACGAACGACAGGAGTTCACCCACCTGGCCGTCGCGGCGGCGGTCGCCAGCGGCGCAGCCGATTGTGGCCTTGGTATCCTGGCCGCGGCGCGGGCGCTTAACCTGGATTTCGTGCCCCTTTTTCGCGAGCGGTACGATCTGGTCATCCCAAAAGAATACTATGAGGATGATTTGCTGCGCTCCCTCCTGGAGGTCATTCGCAGCGCCGATTTCCAGGCCCAGGTCGCCGCGCTGGGCGGCTATGACACCGGCCAGATGGGCGAGGTATTGGCCGAGCTTTAAAGCCGGAAGCGATTCACCACAAAGGCGTAAGGTTTCTTTCTTAGCATCCTCGTGCCCTTGTGGTAGAATTATTATCAGGTCAGAACAAGGAGGTTCCTCATGGTTCGCAGCACGCGCCGGCCGTCCGAAGCCCTTATATGGGGCATCGTCCTCTTCGTGGGAGGGCTGATCCTTCTCCTCAACAACCTCGGCAACTTCCCCTGGATCGCCTGGATCGCGGCTGCCGCCTTCGCGGTGGCCGGTCTTTACTTCGTTGGCCGGTTCGTGGGCAACCGGCGCCAGTGGTGGCCTATCATCCCCGGCCTCACCCTTCTGGGCCTGGCAGCCACCGTCTTTCTGAGCGTACAAGGGCTGGTCCCTCAGGCCTGGCTGGCGACGATATTCCTCGGCGGTATCGGCCTGGGGTTCTGGATCATCTTCATCCTGGATAGGGCCCATTGGTGGGCCGTCATCCCCGGCGGCATGTTGTGGGTCATCGCCATCCTCGCCGTGCTCAACCAGACGACACAACTGGACAACAACCAGCAAGGCGGCCTGCTCTTTATCGGCCTGGGGTTGGTCTTCGGTATCCTCTATCTATTGCGCAATGCGCAGCGTCCTCTCGGCTGGGCTGCCATCCCCGCCCTGGCCCTTATCGTATTCGGCATCATCGCCGTGACCGCGGAAGGTCCTTCCGCTTCTACCATGAGCATCAACCGCCTTTGGCCGTTGTTGGCGGTGGCCGTTGGCCTAGGGCTTCTCCTGGGCCAATTGCGCACCATCGGCACGGTCACGGTGACGATTCCCGATCAGGGCAAGAAAGCCGTCAGGCCCGTCGCGCCCCCGCAGCCCGCTAAGGAGCCGTCGCCCACGCCCATCGTCCCTGTGGAAGAACTGGAACCGGTCAAGCCATCCGCCGCCACGCCCGTCGTGGAGCCGGAGAAACCGGCAGAAGAGGCCGGGCCTTCTGAGCCTGAGGAGCCAGCCTCACCGTCATCTACTGATGCGAAGCCTTAAAGGGGTATCTGTTGCGAAACTTCCCCTCATCCCTGCTCTGCTCGCGGCCACATCTGCGGGATTCCCGTCTCCGCAGCGGGGAGAGTCGGGATGAGGGGAGAGGGCGTAGGCCAGCGTAGGCAACCTCTAACGCTTCATCCGGGCCGGTAAAGGGGAAGCCAGAGGGTAAACGTGCTCCCTTTGCCCACCTGGCTTTCTACCGCCAGGTGGCCGCCATGGGCTTCGGCCAGCCAGCGGGCGATGGCAAGCCCCAACCCCGTGCCGCTGCTCTCCTGCCCGCGCCTCTTGTTGCCGCGATAAAAACGTTCAAAGATGTGCGGCAGGTCTTCCGGTGCGATGCCCACCCCTGTATCGGCCACAGAAACCTGCACCCATTCCCTCTCACGATAAAGGGAAAGGGTCACCTTTCCGCCCGGCGGCGTGTATTTCAATCCGTTCTCTACCAGGTTGAGCAAGAGCTGGCGTAACCTGTCCGCATCGCCTCGGACTACCGCCTGGTCTTCGTTCCCCAGATGCACCTCAACGCCGGTGTGCTCTGCCATCACCTGCGCTTGGCGGTAAACGTCCAGGAGGATCGTGTCCAATTCCACCGGCTTCAAATCTAACTGGATGCCCGCGTCGGCTTGGGCCAGGAGAAGCAAATCCGATACCAGGCGGCTCATGCGGGCGATTTCGCCTTCAATGGCATCAAAAGATTCCTTGCGCAGCACGGGGTCATCTATCGCGCCCCGGCGCAACAAGTCCAGGTTGCCGCGCACGGTGGTCAAGGGCGTGCGCAGTTCGTGAGAGACGTCGGCCACCAGGCGTTGCTGGGCCTCAAAAAGACGCTGCAGCCTCTCCAGCATATCGTTGAAGGTCGCGGCCAGGCGGCCCACCTCATCGTGGGGCGATGTGGGCATGCGTAGGCGTTCGCTCAAGTCCTCTCGCTGGCTGATGCGCCGGGCGGTACGGCTGATCTCCTCAATAGGCTGCAAGGTCGCGCGAGCCAGGATGGACCCCCCGATGCCGGCTACGAACAATGCCAACAGGCTGCTCCCCAGAAGCACCAGGCGCGTGGCGCGCAACGTCCGCTGAATCCCCTGCAGAGACTGGGCGACCTGGACTGCGCCTACAACCTTTCTGTTGGCGGCGCGTATGGGCGTGCTGACGATGCGCAGGCGAACGCCTGCCTGATCCCACGTATAAAGAACAGAGCGGCCCTGCATATTCAAGGCGAGGAGGTCCTCGGGTAAGGGGAGTTTGACATCGCCCAGGTTGCCCGACGTGCCGACGACGTTGCCTTCCGGGAGCGTCATAACCTGAGCATAAACCTGGTCGGCAAAGACGATGACGGGAAGGTTGATGCGGCCACTGCGCAGGGCATAGAAGGGGTCCGGCCAACGCTCAAGAACGGCGGTGACGCTATTGGCCTGGCTGCGAATCGTGTCTTCCAGTTCTGTGCGTAACGTCCGGCCCAAAAAGGAATAAATCAGAATACCAAAGAGAAGGAAACCCGCGCCCAGGAGCGCGGTGTACCATAACGTCAAACGAAGGCGAATAGACATGGTAAACACCGGAAGAAGATATGAGACAACTACTTCTTCCTACTCCTCCCGCAGCGCATAGCCCACCCCGCGCACCGTGTGTAGCAGGCGCGGCTCACCGTTCTGTTCCAGTTTAGAGCGCAGGTAACGGATGTAAACTTCAATGATGTTGGATTCCCCGCCGAAATCGTAGCCCCAGATGCGTTCATAAAGGATATCGCGCGTGAGGACCTGGCGCGGGTGGCGCATGAAGAGTTCCAACACATCAAATTCTTTGGCGGTCAGTTCAATGAGGCGGTCTCCGCGCCGCACCTCACGGGTGGCCGTGTTAAGGCTGAGATCGGCAAAACGCAAGATCTCCTGAGATTCGGCAGGCCGGCGACGCCGCAGCGCGCGCAGCCGTGCCAGCAGTTCCTCAAAGGCAAAGGGCTTGACCAGATAGTCATCCGCGCCGCTGTCCAGCCCCTTTACCCGGTCGGAAACGGCATCCTTCGCCGTGAGGATGAGGATGGGGACGTCGCTGGCCGCGCGCAGGCGACGGCAGACTTCCAGGCCATCAATTCCCGGCAGCATCAGGTCAAGGATGATCAGGTCGGGCGAATGGTCGCGAGCCAGGGCCAGGCCCGTCTCCCCGTCGGGGGCCACCTCCACCTGATAGCCTTCGTAGATGAGGCCGCGACGCAACAAGTCGGCGATCTTGGCTTCGTCTTCAATGACCAGAACGCGCTCGGCCATGATAACCTCGGATGTGGCGGGCGGTGATCAACTCAGCGCCAGGAAGCGATACCAGCCTGACCAGTCCTCTCGCGCCGCTTCGTACTTCCGTTCCAAAGCCTCGTGCAGGCGGGCATTCTCCAAGGCGATGGCTCCCAAGTCGGCCACCGCGCGCACGAAGGCTTCCTCTTCGGCGGTGAAGCGATGGGGCTGCCCGGAGTATATCCGCAGCACCCCCACGATCTCGCCGCGCACGGACAACGGCACCGCCAACACGCTGCGAATTCCCTCTCGTTCGGCCTCGGCAGGATATTGAAAGCCCGGCTCATGAGCCACGTCAAAGATCGTCACCGAGCGGCCCTGCATTACCTCGCGGTCAATGGGGCTATCCTCTATCCGCACCTCGCCCTTGTTGAGATATTGCGGGCTAAGCCCCTCGGCGGCGGCGATATGCAATCGTTTCTTGCGCGGGCCCAGCAAGCGGATGGACGCGGCCTTGAAGTTTAGTTCCCGTACGGTGCTGCGCAGGAGCGCGGCGAGGACATCCTTCACCTTCAGGCTGGAATTGACCTGCTGGGCGATGGCCTGAAATGCCTCGTAGAGGTGAGCATAGGTCAGGGCACGGGCGGCCAGGTTTGCCACCGCGCCCAGGAACTCTATTTCATCCTGCGTGAAATCGTGCTGCTGGGCGGTATAAACCCGCATGACGCCGATGATCCGTTCCGCTTCGCCTAGGGCGGTGTGCAAGGGCACCGAGAGGATGCTGCGAATGCCTTCCTGCAAGGCCGCCTGCGGATACTGTACGCCCGACGCCGTCGCCACGTCGCGAATGACAACCGGCTTGCCTTGCAACGTTTCGCGGTCCACCAGGTTGCGCTCCAGTTCCACACGGCCCTTGTCCAGATAAGCCTGGCTGAGGCCATAGGCGGCCTGGAGATTGAGCGTCCGCTGTTCGGCATCCAACAGGCGCAACGATGCCGCTTTGTAGCCCAATTCGGTGACGACGGCCTGCAAGACGGCTTCAAGCATTGCCTGGCGGCCGAGGGTGGTGTTCATCGCGCGGGCGATGGCGAAAAGGGCGCGCACCTCGTGCCGCAACAGGCCTGACTGATCACGCTCACCCATCTTTGTCTCTCCTTTAGGACATTAGCCGCGCCCCAACGCGATACTGGCGATCATGATCAACAACACCAGGAACGTGACTCCGGCGTAGCGCCAGTCTCGTTGCCAAACGAAGACCAGGATGGACCCCACGACCCGCAGCATCGGCGTCGCGATGAGCACGACAAGCCCCAACGAGAGGAAGCCGACGGGTTGCAAGGTCAGGACAAGGCGCAGAGCCTCAGCAGGGCCTACCGTAGCCGAAGGCAAAGGCTGCCGATGCCACAGGCTCAGGCCCAAGCCGATGAGAAAGAGGGCCGCGCTTACCACAAACCCCACCACGAGGATGCTATGCACCACCTCATCCAGGCTGCGGGCGGGCCGCGCGGCCGCCTTCTCCGCCTCCGCCTGAGCGCGAGCCTGGGCCACAATCAGCCTTGACCACACGCGCCGCATCATCCGAACACCGCCTTCCAGAGCATCTGCACGGCAAATATCAAGAGCACCCCCTGGAAGATCAGTTTAAGCGTATGCGTGCGCGCTCGGCTCCCCAAACGTGGGCCTACCTGCGCGCCCAGAAGCACGCCGAGGGCGGTGAGCACGGTGACACCGGGATCAATGTAGCCGCGCGCATAGTAAACCACGGCACTGGTCGCCGCAGTCACGCCGATCATGAAGTTGCTCGTCGCAATGGCGGCCTTCAGCGGTATGCCCATTACCAGCGCCATAATAGGAACTTTGATGATACCTCCACCGACACCCAACAAGCCCGATACGTTGCCGGCAACAAAGCTGGCTATCATACCTTCCGGCAGATGGTGGACGCCATAGGTGACCTCCTTGCCGGTGAAAGGGTCAAGGTAACTGGTATCCAGAAGGCCGGTCGGTTCGCCGCCGTCGCCTACTTTGGGAAGACGACGAAGGCTATAGACCACGTAAACAAGGATGAGGCAAAAGAGCCCTTCCAGCAGGCGGGGGCTGACAAGGGCCGCGGTGATGCCACCGGCTAAGGCGCCCAACGTGGTTGCCACTTCCAGTATCATGCCGAGGCGGGTATGGGTCATGCCATGGCCCACATAGACCGCGCTTGCTGCCGATGAGGCGGCGATGACACTGAGCAGGCTGGCGCCGATGGCGGTCTTGATGGGAACGTCCAAGAACAGCGTCAGGATGGGAATGATGAGCACGCCCCCACCGATACCCAACATGCTCCCCAGCACGCCGACTAAGGCGGCGATTACGAAATAAAGGAGGCTTTCCATAGTATAAACCCGCTGGGGAAATTATAGCACACTTTGTCAGGTCGTGGAAAGTCAGGGATAAGTCGCCCTCAAGAATCACCGACAGGTAAAACCGAGCCACGGGGTTAGACAAGGTGTCGCTTTGCTGCTATACTGGGGCAAGAACGAGGTTCCTTTTATTGGGTTATTGGGGCAGGAGCTTATCCGCAGCGAGGCGCGCCGAGAAGGTACGTTCGCCTGCGGTGACGAACCGCACCGTGATGTAGGTATCGTCGGGCCGAGGCTCAATCCGCACCACGTTCCCGGCTCCATAGACGGTATGTCGCACCCATTCGCCGGGGCGATATTCGCGCATCGGCACGGCCTGTGGCGGTTCTGCTTCTTTTTCTTGCGTGGCAGCGATCAGGTTCGCTTCACGATCCCGCCAGAGGTCGGCATAGAGGTTCAGGTCTTCCGGACGGCGGATGCGGCTCAGAAAATCTTCGCAGCGGCGACGGGCTGCCGCCAGGCGCGGCATCCATTTCGCTTTCTCGGGATCGGGGCGCTGGCTCTGGGCCAGGGTGCGAGAGGCGCGGCTGAGTGCATTGGCGATTTCTTTGAGGACGGCGCGCGGGTCCGCGCCCTCCGGATCAATCACGACGAGGGTGATGCCCTGCCGGCGACACAGTTCGGCCCGGTTATCGTCGCGCGCCATCGCTTCTGCCACCTCTTGATCGCTGAGGCGCGTCTTTCGCTGCCCCCACAGGCCCACAAAGCGCACGGCGGTCGCCGCGTCGGGGTAAAGAAGGTCCAGTTTCAGTTGACGCCCGGTTGTCGGGTTCACCAGCCAGGGCGGGGTTACATTTTCCTGCCCAGGAAAATCGGCAAAGATGCGGGCCAATATCTCTCGCCAGGCATACAAAGCGTTGGGCATGACGCCTCCCTAATGATGCAAGACAAGGCGCATCATAGCATGCCTGTTGCCCGCGTGTCAACTTCGCAGAGGTTTCTTTGGTCTGGCATATCCTCACCTCTAACCGGTCCGATTTGCTATCGGCAAGCCGCTGGGACGCGTTCGTCGCGGCGCATCCCGCCGTTCATCTGTTGCAGGCATCGCCCTGGGGCGAGTTGAAGTCGCGCTTCGGCTGGCGTGTGCAGCGCGTGGCCCTGGCCGATAGCGCGCATCGGCTGGTAGCCGGGGCACAGGTTCTGTTCCGATCCGTCCCCGGCGGCAGGACATTGGCCTACATCCCCAAAGGGCCGTTGATAGATTGGCACGATGATGCGCTTGTGCAGGCCATGCTGGATGCACTCCACACCCAAGCGCGCGCCGGGGGAGCTTTTGCTCTGACTGTAGAACCGGAAGCCCCCGATGATCCTGTGCTGGCCGCGCGCCTGTGGGCCCTCGGCTTCCGCCCCGCGCCACGGGCCATCCAGCCGCGCAGCACCATCTGGCTTGACCTGGCGGGATCGCCCGATGAGTGGCTTGCGCGCATGAAGCAGAAGACGCGCTACAACGTGCGCCTGGCGGCCCGCAAGGGTGTGACGGTGCGCGACGCGACGGAGGCCGATCTCCCTGCGTTCTACCGTCTCATGGCACGGACGGGAGCCCGCGATGGGTTTGCCGTTCATGCCGCCGACTATTATGCGACGGGATACCGCCTTCTCGTCGGCTCCGGCCTTGCCCGTTTGCTCTTGGCAACCTATGAGGGCGACATCCTGGCCGGCATCCTCGTCGCGGCCTTCGGCCCATCGGCCTGGTATCTGTGGGGCGCGTCGGGCGATGTGGGACGGGAACGGATGCCCAACCATCTGTTGCAATGGGAAGCTATGCAGTGGGCCGCCGCGCGCGGTTGCCGCTCCTATGACCTCTGGGGCATCCCCGATGAGGTAGGCCGTTCGCCACAGAAGTTCGCGGAGACGGTGAACGATCGCGCGGGCGGATTGTGGGGCGTTTATCGCTTCAAGCAAGGCTTCGGCGGGCGCGTGGTGCGTTACATCGGAGCCTGGGATTATGTCTATTCACCGCTCTGGTATGCCGCCTATCGCCTGGCATTGCGCCGGCGCAAGGTGGGAGATTGAGAGGCAGCCGTTAAGACGTCCCGTAGCGCGCTTGCAGCCAGTGTAGCCAATCCGCTTCCAGACGCTCGGCATTCACCCCAAAAACGTTCTCAACGGTCCGGGACATGGGCTGCCCCTGACCCAAAGAGATCAGGAAAGATGGGATCACTTCGGGACCGGCCTTCTCCACTGCGTATTCTAACAAGGTTCGGGCCTCTACCAGGGCGAGGTTAAAATCGCCGCCGGAACGCATGAGACGGTAAGGCGGCCAAAGGGCGGCCAGAGGCAGCAACTGATCCTCGCGTATCGCCTGACGAATCCGCTCCTCCACGACATCCGGCCCCGACAGGCCATTGCCCGGGACTACCTTCGCCACCCCCCATTCTACGATCGCGTTCAACATCAGCCAACTGGTGTTCGTCCCTGACCGTTGGGTTAGCCCCGCGCGGCTCACCGCGCTCGCCAGCGCCAGATCATAGGCCACGGCGTAGCGCAACGTGTCGTCAAGGCGCCCGTCCGCGCGATAGCCTGAAAGGAAAGGAGAAGGCAGGCCGAAACGGCTTGTTCTCATGTCTATGGTACGCCCATCCTCTTCGGTGCGAAACTCCAGGACGATGGGTGTGGGCCAGGGCTGTGCGCCGAAGTCACGTAAAATCTGGCTGTATGCGACTTCGGCCCACATCGCCAGGGCATTGATAAGGTTCTCTTCTCGCTCATGATAGATGAAGAGAAGATGGCCGGTTTTACGGGTGCGCGCCTCGCCCCAAAAGCGTACATCGGGCAGGGTGCGTCGCCACCGACCCTCTACCAGGCGATAGAACTGCATACGGCGATAAGGCTCGCCGCCGCGCGTGAACGCGACCTCCACCCAGGCGCGATCCTCCAACAATTCCAGGTTGGTGATACGCAAGGGCTGCTCCGCATCCGCCTGGCCAGACGCGCGCAGGAGGGCCTCGTTTTGCATGCGCTCAAAGAAATCCCACGACCCCTGCGCCGGTTCCGTATCTTGCAGAGATTGGTAGAGCTCACGATCGCCGCGGGCCAGCGCGCGCGACTCCGTGCGCACCACAGCCTCTATGTCTGCCCGCGCGGCGTTCAAGCCCCGCTGAGACATATACCAGATGGCACTGCTTACCCCCACGAAAATGGAAAAGGCAAATAGCAGGGCTACTCCCACGAAACGAGGCAATTTTCTCAGAGGCCTCCCTTGGGGTGGAACAACCTGCTTGAATCGGCCAGTAGGACGGTGTTGTTTATCGGTCTCTTCCTCGAGCCATTGGAACTCCGGTGTCATGATTCAACTCCCTGTGTCGCCTCAACTTTTGCGTACCGTCACATCTCCCCCCCAGATGCGTTCCACTCTGCCGTCGGCGTAGCGCAACAACAAGGCTCCATCCGACTCCACGCCGGTCGCGTACCCCTCCAACAACCTATCGCCCTGGCTCACCTGCACTTGTTGGCCCACGGTGACCAAGCGCGCCGCCCAATCTTCGTAGGGAGAGACCCCTTGCTGCAAGCGGCGATAACGGGCTTCCCAGTGGCCCAAGATCGCCAGAAGAAGGCTTAGGCGGTCCACAGGATGGCCCAGCGCAGCGAGCAGACTGGTCGCGGGCGCGCTCAAAGGCGGCAAGGCAGCCACGTCCAGATTGACATTGAGACCCATCCCCACCACCGCGTAAACCAGCCGCTCGCCGTCTGTCTCCAACTCCGTCAGAATGCCGCCTAACTTATGCCCCTCCCACACCACGTCGTTGGGCCATTTCAAGCGCACGTCCAGCCCCGTTTGCGCCTGGATGGCCTCAGCCGCGGCGAGCCCCGCGCACATGGTCAGTTGCTGAGCCTGAGCGGGCGCCAGGGACGGACGGAAAATGAGGGAGAAAAGGAGGGAAGTGCCGGGAGGAGCCCACCAGCGACGATGCAGACGGCCGCGACCTGCGGTCTGCTCGTCGGCAATAACCAGCGTGCCCTCGGGCGCGCCGGCAAAGGCCAAACGGCGCGCCTCGTCGTTGGTGGAACCGATGCTGGCGTGGTAATGAATCTGGCGGCCCAGAAGCACGCCAGAAGGGAGGCCGGCGGCGATACGCCCGGCAGACAGCCTATCCATACGACCCTCTGTGGCAGAGAGAGTACAACATAATGAAATGATTGTCAAGGAAAAATCGCCCCTTTTCTTATACGATTCCTCTACTCTCTCTCGTTGACAGATTAACTGAGGGGGCGTACAATGGGCAAGCAAGTGATTCTATGCCGGGAGCGAAAGATCCATGACAAACGCCGCTCTTGCCCGCTCTCAGCCCGATTTCGGTCGCCTCCTCAAGGTTCTGCGCCGCGACGGTCTGCCCGATCGCGTGCCGTTCATAGAGCTCTTTGCCGATGCCGAGATCCTCGCCGCGGCCCTGGGTGAGAAGCCCATCTATGCCGCCTCTGCCGACGACTTTGAGGCGCGCAAGGCCCATTTGCAGCAGCGCATCCGCTTCTGCCGGACCTTAGGATATGACTATGTGTGGGCCGGCCCCTATATCCCTTTCTCGCGCTCCATGTTGCACTCCGAAGACACCGCGCCACTGGCGAGGCCGCAACGCGCCTGGGTAAACGAGTCTGTCGGAATGATCACTTCCCTGGCCGATTTTGAAGCCTATCCCTGGCCTACGCCGGAGGCCGTTGACTATTTTGATCTGGAGTTCATCTCCGACCGTCTCCCGGAAGGGATGCAGATCATCGCCGAGACTTCCGGCATCCTGGAATGGGTGATGTGGCTGATGGGTTACGCGCCCTTTGCTCTGGCATTATACGACCAGCCGGAACTGGTGGATATGATGTTCCAGCGCATCGGTGACCTCTTCGCGGCGGTCTATGAGGCCATGTGCGACATGCCGAACGTGGGGGCCGTCTTCATCGGCGACGACATGGGTCACCGCAGCGGCACGATGATCCACCCCGACCATCTGCGGCAGTACGTCTTTCCGCGGCAGCGGCGGCTGGCGGAGATCGCCCACGCACACGGCCTCCCCTTCCTTCTCCACGCTTGCGGCAACCTGCAGGTGGTGATGGATGACCTGATCGGTTATGTGGGGATTGATGGGAAGCATTCTTTTGAGGATACTTACCTGCCGGTCGCCGAGGCCAAACGCCTTTATGGTGACCGCATAGCGATATTGGGCGGCGTGGACGTAGATTACCTGGTTCGCCACACCGAAGACGAGGTGCGTGCCTACACCCGGCGCGTGCTGGAAGCCTGCATGCCCGGCGGCGGCTATGCCCTCGGCACCGGAAACAGCGTGGCGAACTATATTCCCGTTCGCAACTACCTTGCCATGCTGGACGAAGGGATGGAGGTGGGCATCTACACATGTTGACTCCTCGTGAACGCATCCTGGCCGCTATCCGCCATCAGCCCGTGGATAGGCTCCCCACCGATATGTGGGCCACCCTTGAGGTATATGACAAACTCTACGCTCACCTGGGCGTGGATAACACGATAGAGTTGTACGATCGTCTGGGCATAGACGGCATCATGGGAATTAGCCCACCCTATATCGGCCCCGAGTTACGGATCGGCCCCGACTATCAGGAAGATGAATGGGGATGTGGCTATCGCCCGCAGGCCTATGCCACAGGCGTCTATTTGGAGCAGGTACACTATCCGCTGGCCTACGCCGAGACCATCGCGGATTTGCAGGCTTACCGCTGGCCCTCACCGGATTGGTACGACTATGCTGCCCTGCCCAGGCTGGCCGCGCGATACCCCAACCGGGCTATCAGGTGCGGCTATACGGCTGTCTTCTTCTACCACAACAAGCTGCGCGGCCTGGAACTCTCGCTGACAGATCCCTTCCTGCGCCCCGAATTCACCCATTACCTGATAGAGCGCATCTCCGACTTCTTCACCGAATATCACCGCCGCTGTTTTGAGGCCGGGCGCGGCGTGATAGACATGACCGAGGTCACCGACGATTTCGGCCACCAAAACGGCCTCCTGATTAGCCCTAAGACCTTTGCGCAGTTCTATCGCGACCCCATACAACGCGCGATTGACCTGGCGAAATCGTACGGCCTCATCGTCTTCCATCATGACGATGGCGATGTGCGCCCGCTATTGCCCGTGTTGGCCGAGATGGAGATTGACGTCCTCAATCCGATCCAGTGGCGTTGTGGCAACTGGGACCTGGAGAGACTCAAAACCGACTTCGGCGCACGGATCTGCTTCCATGGCGGGATAGATAATCAAGAGACGCTTCCCTTCGGTACCCCGGAGGACGTGCGCGCAGAGGTAAAGAGGCTGGTGGAGACGCTGGGCCGCGACGGCACAGGTTACATCATCGCGCCATGCCATAACCTGCAGCCTCATACGCCGTTAGATAATATCATCGCGCTATACGACGCGGCGCGGGAATACGGCACGCTCATTTCTCCTGAGCGGTAAGCGAGGTACTTATCAAATCATGGATGCTGTGGTGTTAGATCGGTTTCCCTTCCGCATAGACCTTGAGCATCTTCGGCAGAGGTTGCGCATCAAAGAGGGGAGCGAACACATCGAGGCACTCAAGCGTCTGGCGGCTCAGGCCGAGGCCATCGGCAGGCCGAAGGCGCTCTACAAGATGGTCTTCATTGAAGCCAAAGGCGATGATTTCGTCGTGATGGACGGCATCACCTTCACCAGCCGCGTGCTGCGGGTCAACCTGGAGACATCGTACCGGGTTTTCGCGTATGTGGCGACCTGCGGCACCGAGTTAGAGGCGTGGGCCGCTTCTCTGGAGGATGTGTTGCACCAGTATTGGGCCGATATCATCATGGAGACGGCTCTGCGCACCGCGCTGGCCGCTCTTCACGACCATCTGGTGGAACGATGGAACCTGGTCCGCACGGCGGCGATGTCGCCGGGGTCGCTGGGCGATTGGCCGTTGCCCCAGCAACGCCCCCTCTTCACCCTCCTCGGCGACACGGAGGGGACCGTCGGCGTCCGGCTGACCGATAGCTACCTGATGCTGCCCATCAAATCGGTCTCCGGCATCCGCTTTCCCACCGAAGAGAGCTTTGAGAGTTGCCAGCTGTGCCCGCGCCCGGTCTGTCCCGGCAGACGGGCTCCTTATGATGCAGGGCTGTACGAGCGGAAATACCGCCTTCCTACTTGATCGGCGGGCCCGCCGTCCAGTCATAGCCGATGGATGGGTCGTCGTGGGGGATGCGCCCCTCGTCGGCGGGATTGTAGATGCTGGAAGTGATGTAGAAGAGATGCGTGACGCCGCCGATGACCTTGCAGCCGTGGGCCACGCCGGGTGGTATGCGCACGACCTTATGGCCGTAGTCGGGCCCCAAGAGGATCTCCTGGGTCTGTTTGTAGGTGGGCGATCCGGGCCGCAGATCATGCAACACCAGCTTCAACGCGCCCAACGGCACATACCACCAGTCCACCTGCTTCTGGTGGATATGCCACGCCTTGGCCGTGCCGGGGTTCATGCAAGCGTAACTTAATTGGCCAAACCCCTCTGCAAAGAAATCATCGGTCACGCGGATGATCTCGCGGAAGACTTGTCGTTCATCGGCGTGGCCGACCAACTCCTTCATCTCAACGCCCGCGATGTTTGCCATCTCGTGAGGTCTCCCGTTCTCATCCAGGTTATGACAGGCGATGCGTTGGTCGCGGCGGCGACGGGCGGAACGACCGCGCTTCGTCCAGCCGTACCAAGACACCATGGCGCAGGCTGGCCGCGTTCAACGCCTCGTGGGCGCACCGTTCCAACGTGGCGGGTTCCGTGTTCACCCGCGCGTTGAGCAGCAGCCGGGCTGCGGTCGCCGGGCCCCTTGCCCGCAATGTGAAAAAGGGCTCCTCACCCCAGCGCGTGATGCTCGCTTTGCTCGCGCCCCAAGAGTTCTCCAACGCGGACAACTGCACCTTGACATGCGCGATCTCGGCGGATGCCGCATGCAGCCGTTCGCCGAAGATGCGTAGAAAATCCTCTATCCAGCCATCGGGAGGAAAAGGATGCGTTGCGCGGAGGCTCCCTTGCGCGTTCAGCCAGCCGAGGGCTGCCTCTGCCTGGGCGTAAGTCTCATAGTCAATGTCAAGGATGGCCCCTCCCACAGGTTCACCGCTATCCAGGTGTGCCATCCAGGCGTCCACGCCTGCGCCCGTCAGGGCCGAAAGGGCCAGAACCTTGGCACGGGGCCATAGAGCTTGCAGACGGTCGCTCACTTTGCGCAGTTGCGCCGGCTCTACCACATCCATCTTGTTGATCGCCAGGATATCGGCCTCGGCCAGCTGCTGTAGATAGAGATAGCCGACTACGGGCGGGAACGCGGATCGGTCCGGGCTGAACAAGAACTCGTGGGCGCGAAAGGGGTCAACCAGGATGGTGAGCGGCGCAAGGCGAAACTGCTGTCGGAAGTAGCGTTGGATAGGTTGCACCACCGTAGCCGCGAGGTCGGTGCAGCTTCCCACAGGCTCGGCCAGGATGACATCGGGCGCGAACTCCTGTGTCAATCGTCGGCTTGCCTGCATGAGGTCGTCAAAACGGCAGCAAAAGCAGCCACCCGCTATCTCTTCTGCCGGTAGCCCTTGCCCGCGCACCAGGGCAGTATCCACCAGCCCTTCGCCCTGGTCGTTGGTGATGATGCCGACGCGCTGCCCTTGCGCGGCCAGGCGGCGGGCAACCTGCAAAAGGAATGTTGTCTTCCCTGCGCCGAGAAAACCACCCACTAACACCATCATCGGTTGCGCCATCTGTCTATCCTTACCCTGAAGGATATCTCAATCACCCTTTCCCTGCTCTCCCCCGTGCAGGGGGTGAGGGTTAGGGTAGGACCGATTTATCTTTCGTTCCAACCGTTCTAGGCGGTGTTCCAACTCCGCCAGGGCCAGCGTGCGCGCCGGTGAGGGGGGCCAAGCGCGGGCCGTATGAAGTGCCCACTCTGTCCACATCCGCGCTGCGTTCAGGTCGGTGTCGCGCCACTCGTAATGCTTCGCCAGTTCCACGTAGGGCGTCAGGTCGTCACCGGGAAGGCTCGTGATCCAGGTCTCCCACACGGCTCGCGCTTCTTCTCGCCGCTCCTGGTGCTTCAGCAGAAGGCTAAGACGCAGAAAGACCTGCCGTCGGAGCGAATCGGGCAGGTTGCCGGCCAGGGCACGGCGATAAGCGGCCTCGGCTACGGCCCGGTCTCCCATTTCCTCGTACCAACGCCCCAGGCTGGCAGCCTCGCTGGCGTGGAGGCGATCGGTCGGCCCGGCGAACGAGTCGCACAGATGGGCCGCCAAAGTGACCATAGAGAGGATGTCTTCCGCATTATGGTAGAAAACGCGCGCCAATTCTCGCCCGTCGCCTGTGTGGACGTAGGTGATGTAGATCTGTGGGATGAGCCAGCCGGGGATGTCGGTTTGGGTACGCCAATGGCCGAGGACTTCCTTTTCCAAGTCGCTCAACGAACGAGAGGCCAACCGCTCTCGCCAGAGGCGACGAGAGGGCGGCAGCAAGTCCAGGTGAGGCGCGCCGACAAAAGGCGGACGCTGCCGGGCCAAGGCAAAGCGGGTCGCCAGAAGAGGGAGATCAAAGGCGCGCCCGTTGAAGGTGACGAGGGGACGACGACCATCTAATTGCTCCGTCACCAGGTGCAACATCGCGGTTTCCTCTGCCGGGCTGCGCATGAAATATTGCCGGATGACAAAAGTTTCCCCTTCAAAGGTCCCGATGCCGATGAGGAAGGGATAATTACCGGTTCCGCTTTCCAAGCCGGTTGTCTCGGTATCTACGAAGGCCGCCCTTCGGAAATCAAACGCTGCCAACGAGGGGTCGCGATCCAAAAGCGAAACCGTCTGCGCGGGATGCGCCAGACATTCCGCCAGGGTGCGATGGCCGCGCCTCTCGTTGATGAGACGCGTATCCTCCGCCACGTAGCAGACGCCGGACGGCGTTTCCACCACGCGCCCCGGCACAAGGTTCTCAATGGGGTACGGGCCGGTAGAGAAGGAGGCCGCAAGCGGCGCGCGGGGACGCGGCTCCGGCGAGCGCAGATGCGCGATCCCCCGCTGCACACCTAACCGGCGCAGGCGTTCCAACCGCTGGCGCAGGTCGTCGGACATGGGAAGATTATATCATGCTCACGCCAAAGGCTCAACGTGGCGAGGCCGCGACGCGAAAAGCGGGCTTGCTCTATGGAAGCGACCCTACCTGTCCCACGAAGGAAATGTGCTACAATCGCGTCAGACTTCAGCAGGATGGGATGATGACCCGCGACGACCTCCTGGCCGCTTTCGGCGATGAACATCACCGCCTTCTTCACGCCTTGGACGGCCTGAACCATAGGCGGATGACCGGCGAAACGCTGCCGGGCAGCGAATGGACGGTGCAGGACATCTTGGGCAACATCGTGGCCTGGGAGGAGTATATGGCGGGTGCTATCTGCCATCTGATTTCCAACCCGCAGGAGCCGCTCCCCCTGCTGGACTACCGGGCCTGGCGTGCCGAGCAAGTGGCTTCGTGCCGTCGCCGACCGCTGGCGGAGGTGATGAGCCAGATGTACCGCGTGCGTCAGGAGACCTGTGCCCTCGTGGCCGAACTGACCGATGAGGAACTATACGCCCCGCGCCCGGTGTGGCTATCGGATCGGATCAAGAATGCCTGCGGAGGAAAGCCCATCACCATCGCCGAAATCTTGGAAATGTTCCTCGCCGATTGTCGGACATATCGCCAGGCCGTTGAAAGATGGCGGGCGGAGCATCGCCTGTGATTTCGCCGATTTCTCAGCAACCTTTCATTCTTCTTTAAACCTGCTCTAAAGTGACAAGGCTAGACTGCCGCGAACATGTAACAAGCGACGAGCAAGCCGTCTATCGGCTTGTGAGACGAAAACGGAAGGGGGGAGCCATGTTTGGTACACAAGTCCGTTCTGGAGCATTGCTGATCGCCCTCGTTCTGGCCATAGCGGGTTGCGCTTCGCCGCAGGCTACGCCTACGCCTGCCGCACCGACGGCTTCGCCAACGTCGGCTCAGGTCAATACGGTTGCGCCGTCCCCCACGGTCATGACGACGCCGACCGCGACCGAAGCCGTAGCTACCGCTGCGCCCACCGCCACTATAGCCGCCACGCCGCCTGCGACCGTCGCCGTGGCCACCGCCGCGCCGACCGCCACTCCCGCCACGAGCACCGCTTCTACGGATGACACGGTGATCCTCGTGGTCGTACCGGAGAGAAGCGAGGCGCGCTATCGGGTGCGTGAGCAACTGGCAGGCGTAGATTTACCCAACGATGCCGTCGGCGCGACCAAAGCTATCAGCGGCACCATCGTTGGCAAGATGGACGGCAGCATCGTATCTGCGGAGAGCAAGATCGTCGTGGATTTACGGACGCTCAGGAGCGACCGCTCCCAGCGCGACAACTTCCTGCGCAACAACACCTTGCAAACGAACCGGTATCCCTACGCGACCTTTGTGCCGACATCGGCGCCCGGCCTACCTACGACCTTACCCCCCTCGCGCCAAAGCTCGTTCAAACTCGTCGGTGAGCTCACCATCCGGGATGTGACCAAAGAGGTCACCTGGGATGCGGATTGCCAGGTGACGGAGCAAGAAGACGAGGCCACCTGCCATGCCACGACCAGTTTTACCTTTGGGTTCTTTAACCTTACCCAGCCGCGCGTGCCGGTGGTGCTCAGCATCGTGGATAACATTACCCTGGAGGTGGACTTGGTTTTGCAACGGGTTAAGAGTTGACGAGGGCAGGCACCTTGCTTGCCGGCATAGTCCAGGAATGGTATAATCTAATCATGGCTGCCAAGTTTGCACCCGGTTTGCGAGAGCACCTGGCGGCCAACGGGACCTCCCAGGTGCATCTGATCCTGCGCGTGCAGGGCGACCCCGCCCAATGCCGCGCCCAGATTGAACAAGCCGGTTTTCACGTGCGTCGCGCCTTTCGCCTTGTCCCCGGCTTCGCCGTGACCGGCCCCGCCTCCGCCGCGCTGGCCCTGGCTGACGCCTCCTGGCTGACCCAGGTAGAGCCCGACCATCCTGTTCACACAATGAAGTAAGAGCGGCCATGAGCCACGACAAACTGGATAACCCTCTGCGCGCCCTCGTTGCTTCCGCGCCGGCGGATCAACCGGTCCGCCTGATCGTGCAATTCCGCCGTAACTCGCCCGTTCGCCGTCCGCCCCTGATCGCCTCGCGCCCTTCGGCTTACTATTTCAATCGCCTCCCCGCGGCCGCGATAGAGTTGGCGATCGGTGAATTGGGTCAGTTGTTGGGCAACCCCTACGTGGAACGGGTCTGGCAGGATTTGCCCGTCCACACGATGCTGGATGTCTCGGTGCCCAAGATTCAGGCTCCGCGCCTCTGGGCAGAAGGACACAAGGGCACAGGGGTCAAGATCGCCTTCGTGGATACCGGCATAGACGACACCCATCCCGACTTCCGGGGCCGCATTGTCGCGACAACCAGTTTTGTCGGGCGCAGCGCGCGCGACGGCAACGGCCACGGCACGCATGTGGCCTCCATCGCCGCAGGGAGCGGCGCAGCCAGCCAGGGCAGGTATAGCGGCGTCGCGCCGGAGGCGCAGATCATGATGGCAAAGGTGTTGGCCGATGACGGCTCCGGCTTCACCAGCGATGTGATGGCGGGAGTGGAGTGGGCGGCGGACCAGGGCGCGCAAATCATTAACCTTTCGTTGGGGAGCGATGAGCCGGGCGATGGCACCGATGCGCTGTCGGTGCTGTGTGACCAAGTGGTGCGGCAAGGCATCGTCGTCTGCGTGGCAGCGGGAAACATGGGCCCCCGACGAGGAACCGTCGGCACGCCGGGCTGCGCGCGCGAGGTTATCACCGTCGGCGCGTCCACCGACCAGGATGAGGTCGCACCGTTTTCCGGTCGCGGCCCCACGCTGGATGGCCGCACCAAGCCCGACATCCTCTGCCCCGGCGAAGGGATCATCGGAGCACGGGCCTATCGCACGAACGTGGGCAACCCGCTGGATAGCCGCTACACAGAAGTTTCCGGCACGAGCATGGCGACGCCCCATGCCAGCGGCGCGTGCGCACTCCTGTTGGAGGCGAAGCCCGACCTGACACCCGCGCAGATCAAGATGCTCCTGATGCAGCATACGGTGCATCTGGAACAGGATGCCCAGGCCCAAGGCGCGGGCCGTCTGGACCTCTATGCGGCCTATCGCGCCGTAGTGCCGGCTGCGTCAGCGACACGCTCCGGCTGCCTGACCAGCCTCTTCCCTCTGAGGCGTCGGAGATAGCCTCTCATCGGCCTATTGCAAGGAATCGCCCGATGATCGTTTGGGTCTGTACCGACATGGAAGGCCTCGCCGGCATAGACCATTGGGATCAGTGCTACGATCCCGACGACGATTCGCCTGCCTATCGCTATGGCCTTGAGCAATTGACCGCAGAGGTGAACGCGGTGGTCGCGGGCTGCTTTGAGGCCGGGGCGACGGAGGTGCGCGTCCTGGACGGCCATGGGCGCAACAAGAACAAAGGGTTCATTCTGGAGAAACTGGACCCGCGCGCTAGGAAGGTTTATATCTCCCAAATGAATCCCCTACGTTGGGAAGGGCTGGATGAATCGGTGCACGCCGTCGTCATGATCGGCCAGCACGCCATGGCGGGGACGCTGCACGGTTTCATTGACCATACGCAGGCCCCCAAGGAAATCTGCCGCTACCTGATCAACGGCCAAGAACAGGGCGAGATGGGGCAGATCGCTTTGTATGCGGGCAGTTTCGGTGTGCCGCTGGCCTATGCGTCGGGAGATGAGGCTTTGTGTAATGAGGCGCGTCGCCTATTCCCGCATGTGCGCACGACCCCTACGAAGAAGGGCACCGGTTGGGCTACTTGCGAACTTTATCCGCCCGATCAGGTGCGAGCGCAAATCCGGCAAGACGTCGCCGCAGCCCTGCGCCAGGTGGACCGCGCCTGGGCCTGGCGACCGCACCCCCCGATTGAGATCACCGTGGAATGGGCCTGGACCGGCAGGGCCGACCCTCTTGCGCGCGTCCCCGGCGTCCGCCGGTTGCACGCGCGCACCGTATCATGGCTCATAGAGGACCCGCGCGATATCTTCACCTGGCCCTCAGAATCCTGGAAACCGCCGCGCTAGCCGCTCCTTATGTTATGTGAGGAACGAAGGATTACATGATGGATCGCGATTTCGCGCGCGGTATGCGCGACACGCTGCCCCTGTTGGTGGGCGTTGCGCCTTTCGGCGTCGTCTTCGGCCTTTTGGGGCGCACGACGGCCTTGGGCCCGGCGGGAACGCTGGCGATGTCGGCTTTCGTCTTCGCGGGTTCTGCTCAATTCATCAGCCTCAGCCTGTTGAGCGCGGGGACGGCCTATCCCCTCATCGTGCTTACGACGCTGGTGGTCAACCTGCGTCACATGCTCTACGCGGCTTCCCTCTTGCCCTACGTGCGGCATCTGTCAGCCGCATGGCGACGGTTCCTGGCCTTCGGCCTGACCGACGAATCGTACGCCGTCGTCATCACCCATTACCGGCGAGAGATAGGCGCAGGCGTAGGCGATGATGACCCGCCGGAAGAGGCCGCGCGCGGCCACCGCCATTATTTCCTGGCTGCCAACCTCACGATGTACCTCTGTTGGCAATTGAGCACGGCAGCGGGCGTCCTCTTGGGCGGGCGCGTGCCCGACCCTGCTGCCTGGGGGCTTGATTTCGCCCTGCCGGTGATCTTCATCGCGCTTCTGGCCGGGCAGGAGTGGGATCGGCCAAGCATCGTCACCGCGATGGTGTCGGGTGCGGTAGCGTTGATTGCGAAGGATATGCCAGGACGCTTGGGGCTCCTGTTGGCCGCTCTCCTGGCAGCGACGGCGGGGTTGGGGGTGGAGGCATGGCAGAAGCGGCGCTGATTCTGGGCATGATGACGGTGACTTATGCCACCCGCTACATGATCTTGGGGCTGTGGGGGCGCGCCGCGCTCCCCAAGCCGGTGCTACGCTGGCTGCGCTTCGTCCCTATCTCCGTCCTCACGGCGATCATCGTCCTCTCCACCCTCGCGCCGCAAGGCACGGTGGATTTGCGCCCCGCCAACGCCTACTTTTGGGGCGGCTTGGCGACGGCGCTCATCGCCTGGCGCACGCGGCAGATGCTGCCGACGATTATCGGGGGGATGCTCTTTTTCTGGCTATGGCGGTTGTTGGGGTTGGTCGCCTGATCTGAACAGACTTCCATTTACGTATATTATAGTGCACGCAGATCATATTTGAGGAGGGTCGGTATGCGTAGGGTCACAGTCCTGGCGGCGATTGCCATATTGGCAATAGGGTTCGCAGCCTTCGGCGGCATCGTATCCGCGGAACGGCTGATCGGTTCAGATCATGGGGGGCGCCCCTTAACGGCTACGCTCACCGGGGCTGCAGAAGCACCCGGCCCGGGCGATCCTGACGGCAGCGGATGGGCCATAATTACACTTAATGTTGGTCAAAGCGAGGTGTGCTGGGAGATCAACGTCTCCGGCATCACCTTACCGGCTACAGCCGCTCATATCCACGTGGCGCCTGTAGGGATGCCCGGCCCGGTCGTTGTCCCTCTTTCTGCACCCGATGCAAGTGGCTTCGCTTCCGGCTGCCGGAACGTGGCACAAGATCTGGTCAAGGCCATTCTGCGGAACCCCGCTGCCTATTACGTCAACGTGCATAACACGGACTACCCAGGCGGTGCAGTGCGAGGCCAACTCAGCAAGTAGCCTGCAATTCCATTCGGAGGGGCGTTCAATTGAACGCCCCTACAAAGACCTTTCCGGCAAGCGGCGCAAGCCGCTTTTTTGTTGCCTACGCCTCGCGCTGATGGTATAATGCCCGCAGCCCAAGATGATGACGAGGAGGCGCAGGATGGTAGAGCCGGTGGGGCTCAACAAAGAGATGATAGAGGTTCGTACACTGTGTGATGCCAAAGGCTTCTCTTCCGATATGGGGGAAATCTGGCAAAAACTGGCCCTCATCCACACCGAGGTCTCCGAGGCAACAGATGCCTATAAAAAGGGCGAGCCTCTGGAAAAGGTGGGCGAGGAACTGATTGACGCCATCATCCGCATCCTGCATCTCCTCTCGGTGCTCAACCTGGACGCGGAAGCGTTGTATCAGGCAAAGATGGCGAAGAACTGGGCGCGCCCGTACAAGTATAATACGGTGCGCGGAGGATAGGCATTTTGGGCTCCCTCCCTGCCCTTCCCCCTTCGCGGGAGAGGGCAGGGAGGGAGCCAAGAGAAGGCACAACGAACGTGGGCAGAGACCGGTTATACCGCACGGAGGCCATCGTCCTCAAACGCAGTGATATGGGCGAGGCCGACCGCCTGCTGACGGTCTATACGCCCGGCCGGGGCAAGTTGCGTCTCCTGGCGAAAGGAGTGCGCAAGATCGCCAGCCGCAAGGCCGGTCATGTGGAATTGTTCCTGCACGCCGAGTTCCAGGTGGCGCAAGGGCATACGTGGGACATCGTGACCCAGGCCGAGACACTCCACGCCTTCCGCGCCCTGCGCGAGGACCTCTGGCGCACCGGTTATGCCTCTTACTGCGCCGAATTGCTGGACCGCTTCGCCGAAGAGGAAGAGGAGAACCGTCCTCTCTTTGATCTGGCCCTTGCGACGCTAAAGAGGCTGGATCAGGAGAGCGACCTGGCCCTAGTCGTTCGCTATTTTGAGTTACACCTGCTGGCTCTGGCCGGTTACCAGCCGGAGTTATTCCACTGCCCGGTTTGCCGCAATTTGTTGCAGCCGGTCGTCAACTATTGGGCACCGGCGGAAGGCGGCGCGCTCTGCCCGCGCGACGGCGAATCCAGAGCAGGAGCCGAGCCGCTTTCCCTCAACGCGCTGAAGGTGCTTCGCTTCCTGCAAACGCGCGAATGGGAAACCTGCCGTCGCCTCAGCCTCAGCAAAGGGCTGCACGCCGAATTGGAGTCAACCCTGCAACGCACCATCGTTTACGTGTTGGAGCGGAACCTGAAATCGGTGGCTTTCCTGCATACGCTGCGGCGACAGCTGGCCGCGCTGGGGAACGGCTATCAAAGCGCGGCAAGGGCAGCTTGAGCGAAGTGTGAATGGCCCCCTAACCTTCTCCGCGCAGCAGGGGAAGGTTAGGAAGAGGGCCGGAGAATATCCAAGAGACCATCCATGCACATCCGCGACTATCAGCATTGGGTAGAAGCCTACGACCGGGCGCGCGGCTGGGAGCGCGTCCAGCCGAGCCAGACCCTCGTCCATGTGATGGAAGAGCTGGGCGAGATCGCACGCGAGGTGCTCACGATGGAAGGCTACAAGCCCGGTGAGGCGGAGGCCGCGCGCGCACGCCTCGCCGAAGAATTGGGCGATTGCCTGACCCTCCTCATCAAACTGGCTTACCAATACGGGATTGACGTGGAGACCGTGCTGGAGACCGTTCAGAGCAAAGTAGAGGAGCGATACAGCGTGGAATTCGGCCAGCAGGAAATGAAACGATACCTGTCCCGCCAAGAGGAAAACCTGGCGCGTTTACGAGGCGAGGATGTCTGACCCTTTTACCTTCCAAGAAGTCATCATGCGGCTGCAACGATATTGGGCCGACCAGGGCTGCCTCATCTGGCAGCCCTACAATATCCAGGTTGGCGCCGGAACGATGAACCCTGCTACTTTCCTGCGTGTCTTGGGGCCGGAACCTTGGCGCGTCGCCTATGTGGAACCTTCTATCCGGCCCGACGACGGACGCTACGGCGAAAACCCCAACCGTATGCAACAGCACACCCAATACCAGGTCATCCTCAAACCCGACCCCGGCAATCCCCAGGAACTCTACCTGGCAAGCCTGGAGGCCGTCGGCATCAACCCGCGCCAGCACGACATCCGTTTCGTAGAAGATAACTGGGAATCGCCCGCGTTGGGCGCGTGGGGCCTGGGATGGGAGGTCTGGTTGGATGGGCTGGAGATCACCCAGTTCACCTACTTCCAACAGGCAGGTGGCATCGTCCTGGACCCGGTGTCGGTAGAGATCACCTACGGCCTGGAACGGATCGCCATGTTCCTGCAAGGGGCGCGCAGCGTTTGGGATTTGCGCTGGGACGGGGAGCGCACTTACGGCGATGTCCTCCTGACGCCGGAGAAAGAGCACTGCACCTACAACTACGACGTGGCCGACGTCGCCCGCTTGCGCCAAATGTACGCCCTCTACGAGGAGGAGGCGAAATCGGCCCTTGCGCACGGGTTGGTTGTCCCCGCGCACGATTACGTCCTCAAATGCTCCCACACGTTCAATCTGCTGGATGCGCGCGGCGCCGTCGGCGTCACCGAGCGCGCGGGGTACTTCGCGCGTATGCGTGACCTGGCGCGCCAGGTGGCAACGGCCTATCTGGATCAGCGCCAACAGGCGGAATATCCGTGGCTGACTGCTTCTCAAAGCCCCTCTCTTCCCCCCACTCCCCTCCTCTCCCCGAAACGAGGAGAGGAGGAGGTGAAGGAAGAGGAGAGAGGTTCAGAAGCCCCCTTCCTCCTAGAAATCGGCACCGAGGAACTCCCCGCGGGCGATGTGGCCTCCGCTCTCAGGCAATTGCAAGAAGCCGCGCCCGCGCTCTTGAAAGAGGCGCGGTTGGCTTACCGCGAACTGAAAGTGGTAGGGACGCCGCGACGATTGACCCTTATCGCAACCGGCCTGGCAACGCGACAGGCCGATGTGGAACGGACGGTGAAAGGTCCCCCCGTGCGTGCCGCTTACGACGCCTTGGGCAACCCTACAAAAGCCGCGGAGGGCTTCGCCCGCAGCCAGGGCGTGCCGGTGGATAGTCTGGTGCGTCGCATGGAAGGAAGCGGCGAGTATGTCTTTGCCGTCAAGATAGAACCGGGCCGCCCCGCGCTGGAAGTATTGGCGGAGAGACTGCCTCATTTGATCGCCGGGCTGCGCTTTGAGAAAACGATGCGCTGGAACGCCAGTGGCGTCGCCTTCTCCCGCCCCATCCGCTGGCTTGTCGCGCTCCTGGGCGACCGGGTCATCCCGTTTGAGTATGCAGGCGTCGCCAGTGGACGCGTGAGTCGCGGCCTGCGTCCTCAAGGCTCACCGGAGATAGAGATCACCCATGCGGCGGACTATCTGGCGCTGATGGCGAAAAATGGCATCATGGTTGATCGGGAAGTGCGTAGGCAAGAAGTGAAGCGACAGGTGGAGCAGGCCGGCGCGATCCTGGATGCACGCGACGACGCCCTTCTGGACGAGGTGACCGATCTGGTGGAGTCGCCGGTAGCGTTCACCGGCAGCTTTGAGGCCGGCTATCTCTCACTCCCTAGCGATGTTCTCATCACCGTCATGAAGAAGCACCAGCGTTACTTTCCGGTGCGGGCTGCCGATTCAAAGGAGTTAAAACCCTACTTCATCGCCGTGCGCAACGGCGACCACGAACACCTGGACCTCGTGCGCGCGGGCAACGAGGCCGTCCTGCGCGCCCGCTTTGCCGATGCCGCCTACTTCTACAAGGCCGACACCCGCAAGAAACTGGAAGAATACTTGCCGCGCCTGGCAACCCTTACCTTCCAGGAAAAGTTAGGCTCTATGTTGGATAAGGTGAGGCGCATCGAGCGGCTGACGGCCTGGCTCTGCCAACGGTTGGAATGGGATGAAGTGGATGCGGGAATCGCGCAACGCATCGCCCACCTTTGCAAGGCCGACCTGGCGACCCAAATGGTCGTTGAATTCACCTCTCTGCAAGGGATCATGGGGCAGGAATACGCTCGAAAGTCAGGCGAAGACGAGAGGGTTGCCCAGGGTATCTACGAACACTACCTGCCCCGCTTCGCCCTGGATTCAACTCCCACCCTTCCCGCCGCGAGGGTGGTAGGGATTGCCGACCGGCTGGATAGCCTGGCCGGGCTCTTCGCGGTGGGGCTGGCTCCCACCGGTTCCGCCGACCCTTACGGCCTGCGCCGCGCCGCCTCGGGCCTGGTAGAGCTTCTGAGCGACCTCTCCTGTGGCCTCTCGGTGCGGGAACTTCTATCGGAGGCCGCGGCCGGTCTACCGGTCGCCGCCTCTGCCGAAAGCCTTGCCCAGGCCTGGGATTTCGTATTAGGACGGCTGCGACAAAGCCTGCTAGATGAAGGAATCCGCTATGATGTCGCCGACGCCGTGCTGGCCGAGCGGGGCGACACTCCCGACCTGGCCCGGCAGGCGGCGCGCTTCATCAACGATTGGGTCACGCGCCCCGAATGGCCCGCCATCCTCGTGGCCTACGCGCGCTGCAAGCGCATCGTGCGGCCCCTCGGCGAGACCTATCCCTTGCAGCCCGCGCGGCTGACGGAGCCGGCCGCGGCTCTGCTCTTGCGGACCTACCAGGAGCAGGAGAAACACGCCCGCGAGGGCATCCGGCAAGGGAACCTGGAAGCCCTTTACGAGGCGTTGCGCGCGCTGGCCGGGCCGATCAACGCCTTCTTCACCGACATCCTGGTGATGGATGAGAACCCGGAGACCCGCGCCGCGCGCTTGGGCCTGGTGCAGGCCATCGCCCGCCTGCCCGACGGCGTGGCCGATTTAAGCCGTTTGCAGGGATTCTAACGCCCGCATCCTTCCCTCATCCCCCTCCCTCTCCGCTCTGGGGGAGAGGGAGGGTGGGCGAAAGGGGTGGGTGAGGGCCACCACAAGAGCAACCGATGCAAGTAGCAACTGCCCCACCATCCTCCCGCCAGACTGCCTTCGAGCGGGTGGACCGCTGGTTCAACTGGCCGATCATCATCCTGACGGTGGCGATGATCCCCGTTCTCATCATCCAGGAGACGAGCAAAGACCCCGTGCTCCTGCAGACGGCAGATGCCGCCAATTGGATCATTTGGTTGGCCTTTGTCGTGGAGTTCGCCATCAAGTTCGCGCTCGCGCCGAACCGACCGGCCTTTCTCCGTTCCGCCTGGTTGGAAGTCCTCATCATCGTCCTTACGCCCCCTTTCCTCGGTGTCCCGGAAACGATGGAGGGGGTACGCCTCCTGCGACTGGGAAGGCTGACCCGTCTGACGCGGTTATCCCGACTCCTGCCTCTCATACGGATCGCGCTTCTCTCCAGCCTCATCACCCGTCTCCTGAAGCGAACCCTCAGCCCCACCGCGTTTCCCTACGTAGCGTTGGTCGTCATCTTGGTCGCCGTGGTTGGCGGCGCGGGCTTCTTCGTGCTCGAGCAGGAAGCAGGGAGCGTCCAGACGCTCGGCGATGGCCTATGGTGGGCCGTCGTCACTATGTTCACCGTCGGCTATGGCGACATCATTCCGCGCACGGCAGCGGGACGCATCGCCGGCACGCTGGTTATGCTGGTGGGCATCTCTTTTGTGAGCCTTCTAACCGCCAACATCGCCGCCGCCTTCTTCCGCGCTCAGCAAGCCCAAGCCCGCGATACGACATCCCAGAAATTGGAAGAACTCACCAGGAAGGTGGATGAATTGCTGGAAACGGTGAGAAAATGGGAGAATTCCCGACCGGAGGATAAAGAATGATCCCTCTGCGTCTGCGCCTTGTCAATTTCCTATGCTATCGGGAAGCATTGGTGGATTTCAACGGCATTCATCTGGCTTGCCTGACCGGCGAGAACGGCGCGGGCAAATCGGCGCTGCTGGATGCGATCACCTGGGCCTTGTGGGGCAGGGCCCGCGCCAAGCGCGAGGAAGAGTTGATCCACCTGGGCCAGACCGATATGGAGGTGGAACTTGACTTCGCCCTGCGCGATATGTACTTCCGGGTCTCGCGCAAGCGCAATAAGAGGCAAGGGACCAAGTCTATCTTATCCTTCCAGGCCTGGTCCCAGCGCGATCAGACCTGGCGAGAGATCGGCGAAGCAGGGCTGAGCGCGACGGAGAAACGCATCAGGCAGGAATTGCGCCTGGATTACGACACCTTCATTAACTCTGCCTTCCTCGTGCAAGGTCGCGCCGATGAATTCACCACCAAGCCCCCCGCCGAACGCAAGCAGGTGTTGGGCAACATCCTGGGTCTGGACATTTACGACGAATACGAAGAGCGGGCTAAGAGACGCGCGAAGGAAAAGGAAGTTGAGGCGAATTCCCTCCTGGCACAGATAGAACAGATAGACCAGGAACTGATCCACAAGCCGGAATACGAGGAGCAGGTGCGTCAGGGCGAGGCTGCGGTCGCACGGGCAGAGGAAGCGCGGCGTACCGCAGAAACTCTGCTACAGGCTCTACACGGCGAACGACAGGTGTTGGTCTCACAAAAAGAAGTGCTGAACGATCTGAAGGCGCGCTTGCAACGAGATGAGAATGAGGCCCGCCGGCTGGAGGAAGAAATCAAAAGCCATAGCGGACTTCTGGCGACCTACGAGGACCTGGTCCGAGACCGAGAGAAGATAGAAGATGGTTACGCCCACTTGCTGGACGCGCGCAAGAAGAACGAGGAAATGAACCGCCAGTTGCGACGCCACGCCGATTTGGAGGGAGAACGCAACCGCTGGCAGCAAATCATAGATCAGGCGCGCTACGGTCTGGAAGGAGAGCTGCGCGGGGCGCGGGAGCGGCAAGAACCCCTTCGCAAGACGATGGCCGACCGCGCCGCGCACCGGAAAGCGTGGGACGAGGCGCAGGCGATGCTGGCAAAACTCGCCGAGGCCGAACAAAAGCGCAAGGCATTGTGGGAACAGGCCCAAACGCTGGCCGAACAGCGCGCGAGGCTTGCGGAAGAAGCGCGCGCGGCAAAAGAACGCCAAGACTCGCTGAGCAAAATCGTGGCCGCCAAACCTGCACAAGAAGCGGCGCTGGCCCAGGCAAAGGAGGAGCTGGAAAAACTGGATCAGGTGGAGAAGGAACGCGCAGAATCGCAAGCGCGGGCTCAAGCGCGGGCCGAAGAGCGGGCACGCCTGGAGGCGGAGAACGGTCAGATCAAGGCCGAGGCTGAGTCTATCAAAGAGAAGAAGGCCCTCCTGGAGAAAGAGGGAGAGGCCCGCTGCCCGGTCTGTGCCCAACCTCTCGCACCGGAGGATCGGCAGCGCGTGGTGGCAGACTATGACGCGCAACTGGAGCGCCTGCGCCTGCGCTATCGCGAGAATCGGGGGCGGCTGGAAGAGGCCGGACGTCAGGAAGCCGCGCTGAGACGACGAATTGAAGAGTGCGATAAGGCATTGTCTGGGCGCAGCCGCTGGGAAAAGCAGGCGGGCCAGGCCGAGGAAAGCCTGAAGACAATCGCGGCTGCCGAAGTGGAGTGGCAAGAATGGAGGCAACGCGGAGAAAAATCGGCGCGCGCGCTGGCGGAGGTCGCCCAACAGGAGGCGATGATCAAGCAGCAGATAGGGCCGCTGGATGAAGCATTGGCGAAACGCGGGTATTGGGAGAACCGGGCAGGCCAGGCCAAGGAGGGCTTGCGAGCGGCGGATGCTGCCGAGGCCGAACTGGAGGAGTTGCGGCGCCGAATTGAGGCATTGGAACGCGCGCTGAAGGAAGAAGCGTACGCCGACGAAGCGCGTCAGCAGTTACGCCGGGTGCTGGCAGACCTGGCAAAACTGGCGTACGACCCTCAGGCCCACGACGAGGTGCGCCGCATGATGGAAGACCTGTCACCTTGGGAGGGACGCCACCGCGACCTGCAGGTGGCGCTGAAGCAGATAGAATCCGAGCGCCACATCGTGCAGAGAGATCAGGATCAACTGGCACGCTTGCGAGAATCCCTTATCGCCGATCGCAAGCGGCGGGAAGAATTGGAGAAAACAGTGCAGCGGCTGCCGGAGGTCGCAGGCCGCCTGGTCCAACAAGAGCAGCAAGTAGAGGAGTTGATGAGGCAGGAGCAGCGTGCCAGAGAGACATTGGCGGCGGCCCGCCAGCGGCTGGATACCTGCAAACAACTGGCCCAAAAGCGAAGCGAGAAAGCCGAAGCCCACCGCCGCGCCGCCGAGGAGCAGGCTCTTTACGAGGAACTGCGGGCCGCCTTCGGCAAGAAAGGGCTCCAGGCGATGATCATTGAGACGGCAATACCCCAGATAGAGGAAGAGGCCAATCGGCTCCTGGCCCAGATGACGGCGGGGAGGATGAACGTTCACTTGAGCACGCAGCGCGAATCTAAGAAGGGCGATACCATTGAGACGCTGGACATCGTCATCTCCGATGAACTGGGCCAGCGCAGTTATGAAATGTATTCCGGCGGCGAGGCGTTCCGCGTCAATTTCGCGTTGCGCATCGCCCTGAGCAAATTGCTGGCCCACCGCGCCGGCGCGACGCTACAGACGCTTTTCGTGGACGAAGGTTTCGGCACGCAGGATGCTCAGGGGCGAGAAAGGCTGGTGGAGGCCATCCATTCCGTCCAGAACGAGTTTGAACGCATCTTGGTTATCACCCACATTGACGAACTGAAAGACCTGTTCCCCGTCCGTATTGAGGTGACGAAAGGGGCAGAGGGTTCTAGGGTATCGGTGAACTAAAAACTACTCTCGCCCCATCTCCTCTCCATCGGGGAGAAGATAGGGCGAGAGGTGATCCTGTCGGACAAGGATGCCGGCTTCATCGTCAAGCGACAGGACTAAGCCGCGGCCACCTTCAACGGCTGGCGGCGTCTGCCGGATCGGTTCCGCTCGTTCTAGCGTATCCCGGCCAATTCCTGCAAGCGATGCCAGTTGGCGAGGCGGTCGGCCTGCGCCGCGAGCAGCGCCTCGTTGGGATTGCCGTCCGCGTCAAAGTTCTTGGCGAAGCGCCCCTCGGTACGGGCAAAATAAATGAAGTCAATGACCTCGCCCGTCTTTGGGTTCTTGTACCAGTCTTCTTTGACCGCCGGGTTCCCTTGCAGGCTCAACCGCTCCTTAAACGTCTCGCCCTTGCGCGGGTCGTAGATGAAGAGTGGGAAGGCGCGCGAATCAACGGCCAACTTGGCCTGGTGATACGACATATTATCGCCGACGCCGTGCTCCGGCTGGCAGGTGGTATAGACGTTGACCACGGCGGGGCCGGGGAAGGAATTGGCATCTATGATGGCCCGGTAGAAGTGATTGACGTGGGCCGCGGTCGTCTGCGCCACGAAGACGTGGGGGTGCATCATGCAGATGAGGCCCAGTTCCTTGCGCTGCTCCGTCTTGCCGTGAATCTCCTTGCCGATGGCCGACATCTTGGTTTCCTGGCCGGTGAAGGAGGCGGTGGAAGCCTGTCCGCCGGTGTTGGAATAGACCTGCGTATCCAGCACCAGCACCTTGATATCCGCGCCGGAGGCGAGCATCCGGCTCAGGGCCTGGAAGCCGATATCTAACATCGCGCCGTCGCCGCCGACCACCCACAGCCGCTTGTTCTGCCAGCCCATCTGATCCCAACGGGCCCGCACGCCCATCGCCGTGGTCGGGCCGTTCTCAAAGAGAGAGTTGGTCCAGGGCACCAGGTAAGGGTTGTAGGGATAGGTGGAGGTATAGACCGTGTTGCAGCCGGTGCTGGCGACGATGCCGATGTTTTCCGGCCCATAGACGAAACCGGTGGCCGCCAGCATCATGCGCAGCACGGTGGCCTCGCCGCAGCCCGCGCACGACCCCGCGCCACCGACGTAGAGCATAGACCGTTCGGCCAGCATCATGTCGGCCAGGACGCGTTCCTGGATGAAGCGGGAGGGCGTCTCCGGCAGGCGACGGAAGAAGTTGATGGCCTGACGATAAGCAGGAACGGTGTCATCCTCTTTTTGAATCATGCGCAGGGCCTGGTGCTCGCCGCAGGCCGCCACGCACTCGGCGCAGCCCTTGCATTTGGTCGGGTCAATAAAGATGCCGAACAGGCCGCCGGGCTGGCCCTTCTTTTCGTATTGGGTGTAGTATTTGGTGGTCTTGGCCCAACGTCGGCGCATGGCCTCCCGCTCAGCCGGGCTTTCTATCTGGGCCAGTTCTCGTTCCAGCACATCCACATCCACCACTTTGGCCAGGATGGCCGTGTCGGGGCATTCCGTTACGCAGTCCATGCAGCCGACGCAGTTCTCGGTGATGAATTCGGGTATCTCCGGCGCGATGTAACTGAAATCGCGCAGCGCGCCCGTGCCTGCGGGGATAAGGCTGCGGGCCACATCCACGTCGGCGGGCAACCCCGCCTCTGCCGTACCCTCGTTGTAGGCCCCTACAACGTTCTCAAAGAAGTGCTCAATGTGGATGATCTCCTCGCCGTAGGGTTCTTTCTGTTCACCATCCCAACCCAAGGCGACTTTCGTGATGTCCAGCTTATCTGATAGGACTCCCATGATAGTTATGCCTTTCTATGCCTTCACCTTCTCGCCGTAGATGATGGACTCCGGTACTTCCATGACCTCTTCAAAGCCGCGCCGCACGCAAGTCAGATTATCCTGGATGACCTGCTCACCGCGCTTACCGAAGTATTTGCGCAGCGACTTTTCCACACCTTTCATCAGTTGCTCCCGGCTCAGGCCGGCGCGCGCGGCGAAGGGGGTGACTCTTAGGAAGATGCCCAGAAGCACGATGCCCTGCATACGCATGATGAGGTCGGCCTGCGTTGCCACGTCGCGCGCGATCTGCGTGGCGTCCAAATAAAGGACGCGCACCCGTTTATCGCGGATAATCCGCCGCGCATACTCCGGGATGGCCGCCCACACCGCAGCCGGGTCTTTCTTGGTGCTCTGGATGAACACCATGCCCCCTGGTTGGATGCCCGTGAGCGGATTACCGGTGAGGAAAGCATTGACGTCGTTGAGCGGCACGAACTCAACGTGCTCCAGTTCGCAATGGGTGCGGATGTGCTCCTGGGCGATGGTCAGATAATAAGTGGTGGGCAGGCCCTTCTTCTCCGAACCGTATTTGGGATACGCCTGCACGTCATAGCCGAAGAGGTCGCCGGCGATGGTGGCGATGACCTTGTTGGTCGTCACCGATCCGAAGCCGCCGACCGAATGGCCGCGCATGGAGAACGCACCTTCAGGCCGGATATCTGGGTCTTCGGCCTCAGGGAGCGCCAGTTCGTGCTTGATGCCGAGGACGAAGTAGCGACGACCGTCGCCGTTTCTCAACATGTTCTCTGTGGCGGCAATGAAATGGCCGGGCCGCACGTCGCGACTTCCCAAGCCCGCGGAACCGGAATAGATGATGGGGATGCGGGTGATCTCCGGATAGCCTTCCGTGCCCACCAGCGCATCGGCAAAGGCGGCCTTCAGTTCAACGGTGAGGGGGTTGGACTGGGCCAGCGGGTTATCCATCCGCTCCACCACGGTCACCGCCCGCATGGGGGCCAGCGCGGCCACCAGTTGTGGCCCCGGGAAGGGGCGAAACGAGGTCACATGGAGCGCGCCTACGGGAATGCCTCGTTTCTCTCGCAGGTAGTCCACCGTCGCCATGGCGGTCTCCACCATGCTGCCCATGCCGACGATGGCATACTCCGCATCTTCCAGGCGGTAGGGCTGGATCAGGTCGTAGCGACGCCCTGTCGCGCGGTAAAACTCGTCCATCGCGTTCTGCAAGGCGGGCATCACCTTATCGTAGAAGTGACGTTGGGCGATTTTGCCCTTCATGTAACTATCCTGGTTTTGGACTACGCCGGACATGATGGGGTGATAGGGGTCCATCAGGTTGACCAGTTTCTCTTTGGGGTAGCCGATGTACGCCTTCATGAACTCCAACTCAGGGAGGCGCACGTTCTCAATGGTGTGGGTGGTCAGGAAACCATCCTGCACATTCAGGAAGGGCGTCGCGCTATCCTCGGCGGCGCGGCGGGCGATGAGGGCCAGATCGCCCGCGGCCTGCGCGTTCATACCAAAGAGGATGCCCCAACCCGTGTCGGCTACGGCCATCACATCATCGTGCCCGGCATGGACGTTTAGCCCCTGTGAGGTCAGCGCCCGCGCGCCGATGTGGAAGACCATAGGCAGACGCTTGCCGCTGATAGTGTAAAGCACCTCTTTCATCAAAACGAGCCCCTGGCCGGAGGTGAAGTTGGTCACGCGCCCGCCGGCCACTGCAAAGCCCTCACAGGTGGAGGCGGCGCTGTGCTCCGATTCAGGTTCCACAAAGAACAGAGGTTCGCCCCACAGGTTCCGCTTGCCGTTGGCGACCTCGGCCTGGTATCCGCCGCCCATAGTGGTAGATGAGGTGATAGGGTAGGCACACGCGCCCTGTGTGATATTGGTCTCCACCCAGACAACTGCACCTGCCCCATCCGCCGTAGTTGGAATTCCAGGATAGGGAAAGTTCTTCTCGGTACCGTTGTCGCTCATGATCTTGGCTCCTCTCTCTTCCTCCTGCACGCATGGGGTTATCACACAAATACGTACAAGAAAGCCGCGCCTGTGCGCGGCGACAGTGCCGTCCGTCTCGTCACTCTAATTTCTATGAACATTGTACTAGAAAATCCTCTTTCCGTCAAATGGCCCGATCCGGGGTTGATGTGAAGTTCGGGCGTTCAACGTTCATGTCCGAACTTCAGGCTTGGACAAATGGCGCAGCCCGGGTATAATGCAGAAGCTGGCCACAGGAGGGCCGGTCCCTGTGCGCGTCCGCGTTTCCGTCATTGCTACCGTGCGTAACGAGGCAGGCTCTATCGCCACCTTGCTGGAATCCCTGTGCGCCCAGACCCGCGCTCCTGATGAGGTGATCATTGCCGACGGCGGCTCTACCGACGGCACGCTCGCCATCCTCAAGAAGTACGATAACAGGCTGCCGTTGCGTGTCCTTTCGCTGCCGGGCGCGAACATTTCTCAGGGGCGCAACGCGGCCATTGCCGCGGCCACGGGCGAGGTCATCGCCTGTACCGACGCGGGCGTGCGGCTGGAGCCATGCTGGCTGGCCGAGTTGGTTGCGCCCTTTGAGGCAGAAGAGGCGGAGAAGGAGCAACTGGCACGATTGCGAGAGCATCTGGACGTGACGGAGTTTCCCTGGACTTTTGCACCGGTGCAGGTGGTCAGGGGCTTCTTCCAGGCGGACCCGCACACGGTCTTTGAGGCGGCCCTGGGCGCGACGACGCTCCCTGACCTGGAGGACATTGATCCGGCCCGCTTCCTTCCATCCAGTCGTTCCATCGCCTTTCGCAAGTCGGCTTGGGAGGCTGCGGGGCGCTATCCCGAATGGCTGGATTATTGCGAAGACCTGGTCTTTGATCTGCGCCTGCAAGAGGTGGCGGGGCCGGAGGGTTGGGCTTTCGCGCCTCACGCCGTTGCCCACTTTCGCCCACGGCCCAACCTGCGTGCCTTCTTCCGGCAATACTACCGCTATGCGCGCGGCGACGGCAAGGCCGATCTCTGGCGCGCACGCCATGCCGTTCGCTACGGCACCTACCTCATTGCGCTGCCGACGCTCCTCTGGCTAGGCGCGCGCATCTCTCGCATCTTCCACATCATCTTGGGGCTTACTGCCTTTGCTTACCTGCGCACGCCCTACCGTCGCCTGCGTCCCCATCTGGCGCGCTACGGCCCGGCGGATCGCCTGCGGGCCATCCTCTGGGTTCCCATCATCCGCCTGACGGGAGACGTCGCCAAAATGATCGGCTATCCTGTGGGCGTCTGGTGGCGATTGAGGAAACGCGCGGCAGAAATTGAGGCGGTCCGCGGGCGGTTGGCGCACGCGACAAAGAAAGCGGCAGGTTCTCCGGCAGATGTTGACATCCCCGGCCGGGAAACGAGCGAGGCTGCCGACGAACGGGGGCGGGCCTCGCGCCGGGGAATTGACAGCAAATTGTAAGGTATTTGTGACGAGGTATGCCACGTTCTCGCTTGACAGGAGGGGCCATGCCAAGTATCATCGGGCATACCTTCGGGTTTCAGGAGCAAATGATCAGTGCCTAACAAAAGCGACGATCTTGCCGACGCGCGGCTCTTACGCCTCACCCTACAAGCGATAGCCATTGCGCTTGTGGTCGGCGGTAGCCTCTTCTTGGTGCCCAGGCTTGCCCGATCTATCTGGCCGTGGCCGCTGGCCCCTTTCACCATGCGCTTTCTGGGCGCGGTCTATCTGGCGGAACTGGCAGGGGTTGTCCTCCTCCTGATCGTGCCGCGTTGGGGAGCAGCCCGGCTCCTCCTGCCAATGGCCGCGGCCTTCATTGCTTTGGTCACCGCTGTGTCCTTCCTCCACCTGGACCGCTTTGACTTCCAGAAATGGGGCGCGTGGGCCTGGTTCATTCTATACATCGCCCCCCTCATCGTCTTCGTCTATCATCTCCCGCTCTACCGGCGGCTGTCCGCCGTTGCCGACACGACCCCGACGCCTACACCATGGCGCTATTACCTGTTGACTCAAGGCATCCTCTTGGGCCTGTACGGCATCGGCCTCTTCCTGGCTCCGGCCACCTTCAGCGCCTTCTGGCCCTGGAAGATTGATGACTTCCACGGCCAGATGTATAGCGCCGTTTTCGTTTCGGGCGCGGTCGGATCGTTCATCTTGTTTCGTGCCGCAGCACCGGTAGAGTTTGCCGCGGCGGGCATCCCCCAATTGGCCCTCGGCGTCCTGGCGATCGCGGGCCTCGTCATCGTCAATCTCTCGCAGCGGAGCGTCAATTGGTTGCTCCCCGGCACTTGGCTATGGGTTGCCGGCTTCGCGGTTCTGGCGCTGGCAGGGTTCGGCATGGCGCGGCACGCCCGCGCAACGTTGCCCATGATCTGGGAACGGTGGAAGCATACCGGCCGCGCCATCGGCGATTTCCAGGCACGCGTTATCCTGACCTTCTTTTATTTCTTTATCGTCCTTCCTTTTGGCTTGGGCGTGCGTCTCCTTTCCGATCCTCTCCGCCTGCGTCGCCCTGCCACCGGTTCAACGTGGATCGCCCGCACGACTCACGATACGGATATGGAACAGGCACGGAGGCAGTCCTGATGTATATTCTGGGTATCTCTTGTTTTTTTCACGATGCAGCCGCCGCCTTGCTGAAAGACGGCATCTTGGTCGCCGCCGCCGAAGAAGAGCGTTTCACGAGGATCAAGCACGACTATAGTTTCCCGACAAACGCCATTGAGTTCTGTTTGCGCCACGAGGGTATCACTGCCCACGATGTGGATTATGTCGTCTTCTTTGAGAAGCCGCTGCCCAAGTTTGAGCGCATCCTCCTCACCACTTTGCAAACGTTCCCTCGCTCCTACGGCGTCTTTCGCGAGGCGATGATTTCCTGGTTCAGCGAGAAACTCTGGATCAGAAGCCTCATCCTCAACAAGTTGCCCATCGCGCCGGAGCGCGTCCTTTTCGTAGAACATCACCTCTCCCATGCTGCCAGTGCTTTCTTCTGCTCTCCCTTTGAGGAGGCAGCCATCCTGACGGTGGACGGCGTAGGTGAATGGACAACGACGACCTTAGGGCGCGCTACCGCCACCTGGAACGGCCAAGGCGAGAATCGCATAGAACTCTTCAGCGAAATCCGTTTCCCCCACTCTCTGGGCCTCCTCTACTCGGCCTTTACCGCCTTTCTCGGCTTCCAGGTCAACGAGGGCGAGTACAAGGTCATGGGGATGGCTCCCTACGGCGAGCCGCGCTTTCTGGACAAGGTCTATAAACTGATCCACGTCAACGACGACGGCAGTTTCCACCTGAACATGGATTATTTCACCTATCACTACTCCACCGACCGCACCTTTGGGCCTAAGTTCGTGCAGCTCTTCGGCGATCCACGTGTTCCCGAATCGGAGTTTGTCACGCGCCTAACCGACCCTGCAGTCAGCGGCCGCGAGCCGGAAGTGGTGCGCAATCAGTATTACGCCGACGTGGCTGCCAGCATCCAGCGGGTGACGGAAGAAGTGCTCCTGAAGATGGCACGCCACCTGCACGAGCGCACGGGCCTGAAACGGCTTTGCATGGCGGGCGGCGTGGCCCTCAACAGCGTCGCCAATGGACGCATCCTGCGGGAGACGCCCTTTGAGGAGGTCTATATCCAACCGGCCGCAGGCGATTCGGGCGGCGCGCTGGGCGCGGCCCTCTATGCCCATCATGTCCTCTTGCAGCAGCCGCGCGATTTCGTATTGCAGCACTGCTATTGGGGAGAGGATTACACGCCCGCCGAGATGCGCGCTGCCATTGAGAAGCATGGCCTACGCTACCAGGAGGTGGACGACGACGAGCGGTTGCTGGATTGCCTGGTGGACGACCTGACGGCAGGCAAGGTTATCGGCTGGTATCAGGGACGCTTTGAGTGGGGGCCGCGCGCGTTGGGCAACCGCAGCATCCTGGCCGACCCGCGCCGCGGCGAGATGAAGCAGATCGTCAACAGCAAGATCAAGTTCCGCGAGCCGTTCCGTCCCTTTGCGCCTGTGGTGCTGGAGGAACGTACCAACGATTACTTCGCGTTGCAAGACCCTGCGCGCCATTATCCGGCCCGCTTCATGCTTCTGGTTGTGCCGGTGCATCAAGATAAGTGGGATGTCATCCCCGCTGTGACCCACGCGGGCGGCACCGGACGCCTGCAAACGGTGACGCGGGAGCAAAACCCCCGCTACTACCGCGTGGTGGAGAAGTTCGGCCAGGCGACGGGGGTGCCGGTGTTGATGAACACCTCCTTCAACCTGCGGGGGGAGCCGATCGTGACGACACCGGCCAACGCGCTCAATACCTTTGTGAAGAGCGGCCTGGACGTGCTCCTGATGGATCACTTCCTGGTGCGCAAGGATGGCCGCACTCCGTTATGAGAAAGAACCTCCTCGCCGCGGCGTTCGGCGTGGTGCTTGCTTTCCTGTGCATTGAAGTTTTCTTTCGCCTGTTGCCCGGCTTTCTCCCGTTGGAGGTGCAACTGCGCACCGGCCGCAGCGGACGAAACTTCGCCGATCTGGCGTTGGAACGCTATGAGAAGGCATACTATGCCCTCTTCTACAATGACCCCTACTTGGGCGTCGCCTATAAGCCCGACCTGAACGTGGTGCTGAAGGGGCATCCCGATTACACTTATCACATGCGCACCATCGGCCTCGGTTACAGCGGTATCGGCTTTCGCGACGACGGCATTCCTTCCGCCGGGGATGGTGGCCACAGCCCCGTCTATGCCGTCGCCGTGGGCGATTCCTTTACCTCCGGCGATGGCGTGGAGGAAGAGGAGACCTGGGTGGAGCAGATACAGCGTCGCGTGGGCCGGCCTGTCGTCAACCTGGGCGTTAGCCGTTACGCCTCTACCCAGAACGAGCGGATGCTTACCCGCTATGGCCTGCCGTTGCAGCCGCGCCTGGTGCTGTGGGGCTTTTTCCCCAACGACTTCTACGGCGAATGGATCATACGCCGCTGGCTGGACTCCGGCGAACCTAACATTGACACGTGGTGGGCAAAGACGATGGAAAACGCGCCCTCGCCGTCGCCCGACCAGACGGTCGCCCCTGTGGACGTCGGTTCCGGCCTGCGTGGCTTCCTTTATCGGCACGTCATCTCTTACGAACTCTTGAAGTTCGGGCTACACCTGGGCGATTATCGCTGGCAGGGAAGCGTAGGGCCAGGGGGCAGCATCCGCTACGACGACGAGCGCTTGCATCTCATGTTTCGGCCCGACGCCTGGGAACGTTGGCTGAATCAGGATGACCTGACGATCCGGCAAACGCAGGAACCGATCCTGACGGCGCGGGCCCAAGCCGAGGCACAAGGAGCGGCCTTCGTCGTCGTCCTCATCCCTTTCAAGGAAGCGGTGTATTGGGACACGCTCACGGCGCGTGCCCCTGAATGGAAAGGGCGATTGGATGTGGACCGTCCTATGCGTCTGATGCTTGACTTCTGCGCGGCCAAGGGGTTGCGTTGCCTGGACCTGACCCCTGCCTTCCGTCAGCACGCGGCAGCGGGTGAGCAACTCTACTTTCGCAGCGACGGACATTGGAACGTGGCCGGCCATATGTTGGCCGCGAATCTGATTTATGATTACCTTTCGGATCAGGGACTATTGCCATAAAAGATAACCGATTGAGGAGTAAACAATGCGTACCTTGAGATCGGCGCGAGCCCGCTTTGGTGTATTGGGCGAATTGTTCGGCTTCCTATGGAAGCGCAAGCTCTGGTGGCTGATCCCGATGGTGGCCGTTCTGATCATTTTCGGGCTGCTACTGGCCTTCGCGCAAGCTTCCGGCATCGCCCCCTTCATCTACACGTTGTTCTAGGGGTTCTTCACGAAGATACCTCTCTATGTACCCTGTCCTCTCCTCTAAGGAGAAGAAGGGGCATAGGGGGGAGAAGAAAGGTCCGGCATAGGAGACATAACCCATGGCGCGCAATGTCGCGGTCGTTGCCATTGGCGGCAACTCTCTTATAAAAGATCCGAAACATCAGACCGTTCCAGACCAATATCAGGCCACAGTGGAAACGTGCTACCACATCGCCGCTATGATTGCCCATGGCTGGGATGTGGTCATCACCCACGGCAATGGGCCGCAGGTCGGCTTCATTCTGCGCCGCTCGGAATTGGCGCGCCACGAATTGCACGAGGTGCCGCTGGATTCCTGTGTCGCAGATACCCAGGGTGCCATCGGCTACATGATCCAAAAGGCCCTACATAACGAATTCAAGCGACGCGGCATCAACAAACAGGCTGCGACCGTAGTTACGCAGGTGCTGGTGGATCGCAATGATCCTTCCTTCGCGAATCCCACCAAGCCCATCGGCTCCTTCATGACCCAGGAAGTCGCCGCCCAACGGGCGCAGGCCGAAGGTTGGACGGTGGTGGAGGATGCGGGTCGCGGCTGGCGACGCGTGGTCGCCTCACCTCTGCCGCAACGCATCATTGAACGCGATGCCATCAAGTGCCTGTTGGATAACGGCTTCGTCGTTATTGCCGTAGGCGGCGGTGGCATCCCTGTGATTGAGGATGAACACGGGGACCTGGTCGGTGCCGCGGCGGTGATAGATAAGGATTATGCCTCCTCCCTCCTGGCAACGAGCATCGGCGCAGACCTCTTCCTCATATCTACGGCGGTAGAAAAAGTTGCCCTGAACTACGGCAAGCCCGACCAGGTCTGGCTTGACCGCATGACGCTGGCCGATGCCAGAAGGTATCTGGCGGAAGGGCACTTCGCCAAAGGGAGCATGGGGCCGAAAATCCAGGCCATCATCTGGTATCTGGAGAGAGGTGGCAAAGAAGCCATCATCACGAACCCGGAGAACATCTTGCGTGCGCTGCGAGGAGAGACCGGCACGCGCGTGGTGTTGGCGGGAAGAACGATAGTGAAAGCGCTCATCTAAATGTGGTGCGTTCAATCGTAGGGGCGTGCAATTGCACGCCTCTACGATCTATTCCAAATCAAGGTGACAGGCTCATGAAAGCCCTCGTCTATGAAGGCCCGCGCCAACTGGAGATACGCGACCTGCCCGATCCGCAGCCGGAAGCCGAAGAGGTGGTCATTCGGGTTGCCTACTCCGGCATCTGCGGCTCGGAAATGGAAGGTTACCTGGGGCAGAGCGCGCTGCGCAAGCCGCCCCTGGTGATGGGGCACGAGTTTTCGGGGAAGATCATCGCGCTGGGGGCAGAGGCCACGCGCCATCATCCCGACCTCGCCCTGGGGCAAAGGGTTACCGCCAACCCGATATGGTATTGTGGCCGCTGCCGTTCTTGCCTCTCCGGCCTGCAAAACCTGTGCCGGCAAAGGCAACTTCTGGGGGCCCATCGCCCCGGCAGTTATGCCGAATTCGTGAAGGTTCACGCCCGCCTGGTCTATCCTCTGCCAGATCATCTGAGCCTGGAACATGCGGCCCTGACCGAGCCGCTGGCCTGCGCCGTCAGGGCCGTGCGCTTGGCATCCTGCCGGCCTCTGGATAAAGTCCTCGTGATAGGCTTAGGGCCGATTGGCCTGCTGATCTTGCAGGTCTTGCGGGCTTCTGGCGTCGCGACGGTCTTCGCCTCAGACATAGATCCGGCGCGCAGGGCCATGGCCGAGGAGTGCGGCGCGCAGGTGCTAGACCCCCGAACCGAGGACGTGGTGCGCTACGTCCGCGCTCAAACCGATGGAAACGGAGTTGACGTGGCGATAGATGCGGTTGGAGCCACGGTGACGAGGAAGCAATGTATTGAGGCTATCGCGCCCGGCGGTCGGATCGTCTATATCGGTCTGCACGATGAGGAAAGCGCGCTGCCGGTCCACCTCGTGGTCCGCAAGGAAATCAACCTGCACGGAACCTATGCTTACACGCCGAACGACTTTGAGGACGCCTTACACTGGCTGGCGGTTGGCCGCATAAAAATTGACCCCTGGCTGCTGAAGGTCCCTCTCGCTGCCGGTCGGGACGCCTTTGAGCGACTGCTAAGCGGGCCCGGCCCCGTCGCCAAAATACTTCTGTATCCGGAACACTGAGACTCTATGCCCAACGGCTCGCGGGCGAGGGGGCGGGGGTGAGGGGCCATCTCCTATCCCTCTTCCCCCGCCATAATCCCTCGCGCGGCGGCCAGGAGCCTCTTGACCCGCTCCGGCGCGACCTCCTTCTGCCGGAAATACTCCTCCAGCAATTGCTCAGGCGTCAGCGATTCCACCGAACCGCTGCCAAGACGTAGCCGATCTTGCCGTTGCACTGCCTTTTCAATGCCCCCCAGATGGTAGATGCCTGCATCCTCTAGGGCATCGCGCAGGTCTTTGATGCGCAAGAGCGGCTCCTGCTCGGCCCGGAGTTCCAGCCTCACCTTGACCACCGCATCCTTGAGGTTTCGCTGCGCGATAGCCGCAAGGGCGGCTGCGGTCGGGTCGCTCGCCTCTTTCAGATCTGCTTCAACGACGACGAAAGGTCGCGCTGATACTTTGTATTGCTCCACGAAGCGCCAGGTGGTGTGCCCCTTCTCCACCTCCACATCAACCCAGCCTTTTTTCTCCGCCACTTCGCTGAAGTCCACCCGATCCAGGCTGCCGCAATAAACGATAGAGGGATAGCGGCCCTTGTTTACGTCCTGGTGTTTGTGGATGTGGCCCAGGGCCACGTAATCCCATGGCCCCTCGGCCAGCGCGCTCTTGGGGATCACCGGCTCGGAGCCGAGTATGGCTTCGCGTTCAAAACCATACTCCGCATCGCGCACGGTGAAATGGCCGACGAAGACGGCAGGGATGTCGGGCTGCCGGCGGGCGCGGTCGGCCAGAGAGCGGATGTTCTCGCTCACGATCTCTTCCAGTTTCGCGTCCAATTGCGCCAAAGAGAGCCCTTTTGTATCTTCTTGCTTCATCAGCCGCGCGCGCAAGGGATAGGGAGACGTGGCGACCTGCAACGGCCTGCCCCGCTTCGTGGTGATGGTGCGCAGGTCGTCGGTGGCGGCATAATAGACGTTGGGCACGTCCAGCGTACGGAAGATCTCAAGGCTGGTGGCGCGCCGCTCGGCAATGGGGAGGTCGTGATTGCCCACCAGGAGAACGACGGGGATGCCGTGATCGGCCACGCGCTTGATGCGACGGGCGAACTCCCGCTGGTAGGTGGTCGTGGGGTTAGGGTTCTTGAAGGCATCGCCTGCGAAGATGAAGATGTCTATCTCGGTCTCCAGCGCGTAACTCACGGCATCATCCAGGCGACGAAGGAAGTCCATGACGCGGCTGTTGACGCCTGTCTGCGGGTCTAGTTGACCGTATTTTTCCATGCCGATGTGGATGTCGGCAAGGTGAAGGAGGCGAATGGGGGGCATAGTTGATCTTCCGTTTTCTACAGGCCCCCACCCCTGGCCCCTCCCCCGCTACGCAGGGGAGGGCCGGGGCGGAGGCCATGTTAATCCAATCCCTCGCTCTCCGCGTCCGGCTGCAAGATGCGGCGGTTCCGCGCGGCCTTTGCTTGCAATGCCTCGCCTTCCAACAGGCTCATTTCTTCGTAGAAGGTCTCGTCGTACTTGCGGGTCTGCACGACGACCGGCATCGGCACGGCGTAACCCAAGATCAATGCCTGTTCGCGGTTATCCAAGCGGGCAAGGACATTGCGCAATTCGCCCGCGCCGGAGATGCCGGTGAAGACGGCGCGGATGTCCGCCTCGTCGTCCAGAAGGCAGGTGATGCGCGTGCCGATCTGCGACATCACCTCCGGATCAATGCCGCTGGGCCGCTGATCCACCACCAGGAGCGTCACGTTGTATTTGCGCAGTTCGCGGGCGATAGTGCCGAAGATGGTCTGGCGGGCGATCTGCGGGTCCAAGAACTTGTGCGCCTCTTCCACGACGATGACCAGGTGCGGCGGCTCCTGGGCCGCGTCGCCCAACGCCTTCTCCACCGCCTGAACGTAGCGCTCATGCAAGCGGCGGGTCAGGAAGTTGGCGACGAGGAGGTAGGCTTCCAGCGAGTTGCCGTAGCGCCCGAATTCCAATACGACGCTGATGCCTCGGTTCAGGTAGTCAAAGATCTTCTGCACCGCGCTCTCGCTCACTTCCTTTTTGAGGAAGGGATAGCGCGTCAGGTCGGAGAGGCGGCGCACGAGGCCTTCCAACGTCCCTGTGGCGATGTTGCCCCTTTCTCGCAGCGATTCTATGATCTGGGCGGCCTCTTCATCGCCTTCGTAAGCATCGTCCAGCGCGTCGTTGGCGGCCAGGAAGCGGTAGAGCCAACGACGTCCCAACCTTCTGGCAAGGGTGTAGGCCGCGCCGATCATCAGGTCGCTGAAGTTTTTCGTCTCACGCAGCATCTCCAGGTCTTCGGGCTGTATCTCGTCGTAACCGATGGTTACGGCAGTGTTGTAGGGGCTGTTGCGCCGTAAGGAGGATTCGGGGTCCAAGGTGAAGATCTCCACCCGCGAGCCGCAGAGTTGCTTGAGACCTTTCACAAGCCGTCCGGTGGCCTTGTCGCGAATCTCCCAGCCGTAGTCGTTGTGCATATCAAAGATGAGGCTGACCGCGATGTTTTGTTTGACGACGCCCGTCAAAAGGATGCGAGTCAGGAAGCTCTTGCCCGTGCCCGACTTGCCGAAGACGCCACTGGAGCGCTCTACCAGCCGTGCCAGGTTCAGATAGACCTTCGCCTCTTCCATCTCAATGGGGCGACCGATGTGCAGGTGCTTCTCGTCGGCCTGGCCGAGGACGCGGTTGACTTCCTCCGGCGTGGCATTGGCGACGATGGAGTAGTGGGTAGGCACGGTTTTGACGGGTCGCGGCTCCCGCTCGCCTTCCACCATGACCAGGAGCGGCGTCACGTCTAACCTCCCATAGATGCTGGTTCCCTGGTGTACTTTGCGCAGGAACTCATCGGAGAGGTCGGGCGGATTCTTCTCCAACGCGGGGTTGGCGGCATCCAACGCCACGTCGGTGATCATGCCGAAGAAGCGGCGGTTCTGCCCCTCAATGACGACGTAGCGGCCCACCGCGACATCCTCAATCATCACCTGGCGGTCCAGGCGGACGCGCAGCCCTTCGCTCAGTGAGCCACCGACGACGACGCCGAGCCGCCGCTCCTGCACCCGTCGTACGGCCCATTCTTCCGGCCCCGGCTTTTGTGCAGCCTCTGCAACCAGGTCCCAATCGGTCAAACCGTCTTGTTGTGCCATACGCGCCTCTCGTCTAGGGGGCCCCCACCCCGGCCCTCCCCCGCTTCGCGAGGGAGGGTAGCGCGTCAGCGCCAGGTGAGGGCCGTTTATCGTCACGCCCGCAACCTTCGCAAAATCCCGTCCAGCCGCACGGGGTCCATCGCAAGGAGGCGCGCCAGTTCGCGCCCGCACTCAATTAAAAACTGCTGGCCGCCTCCGCCGCGCACCTCCGCGCCTTTCCGCACGCTGGCAGCCAACAACTCATCGGCAGGCACGCCTTGGGCTTGCAGGACGATACGGAAGTAGTCAAGGCGAAGTTTACCAGCCGGGCCGGTGGTGAACTCCCTGACCTCGTCATCATCGCAGGCGTAAGCGCAATCCAGGGCCGCGGGCGGTTGCGGCGGCAGAAGATGGTAGAGAACGCCACCGCGCCGGTAGCCAACGGCAAGGACGCTGACCTCCGCCGGCACCTGGCGGTTCTGCCGCTGATCCTGCACCTCTTCATCTCGCAACTCCCGCGCCGCGATCAACTGTCGCACGAAGGGATCATCGTCAATAAGGACGTCGTAGATGAGGCCCAGGATATCGGTGCCGGTCTGTGATCGCACTTTCACCAGCGCGCCGAAGGTGGGAAGTTCGGCCTGCAAGACGCGCACGCCGATGACGAAATCCACCGTCCTTGCCCGCAGCACGCGGCCCACCTGCTCAGGACAATCCCTCATCTGATGTATCTCCCTTTTCTGCCGCCGAATTGTTGCTTGAGGTGCGCCTTCTCCGAAGGGCGGGCCGCCAGGTCGTGGCCCAAGAGCGCGATGTTCACCATTTCCTCCAGTTTCGCCCGTTCCGGCGCGGTGATGACTGCCAATTCGTGGGCGCGGGCCAGCACGTAGGGATAGCCTCCTGTGACCTGGCTTTGGTCATAAAGGACGGCCTGCACCAGGTCTATCTTGGCCCGATCTTCGGCCACCCATTGGGGAACCTCCACGCGGCCGATCTGGCCGTCTCCGCTGCCGCCCACGTTCATGTAAAAGAAGGCGATGCGCTGGCCCTCCTCGGCATATTGTTCGTTGATGTTAGAGGTGCTGTAGAACACGGCAGAACGTTCGCCGGGCTTAAGAAAACGAAACAAGAGACGATCGGGCGGGGCGTTGCGCCCTACCTCGCGGATCTCCCGATCCTCTATCTGCTCTGCCGGCTTATCTAGCCGGGCCAGGCGCAGAAGCCGCACGACGAGGGAACTGCCGGGGCGGTCTATGTATCCGGCGACAGGAGCACCCACCGTCTGCAGGCGGGCCAGCAGGGCGGCGTGTTGCTGTACCTGTTCGCGTTGTTCCCTGGGCTCGCGCAAGGTGCGCCAGAGCATGAGCGGCCCATCGGCCAGGGCAACGATCGGCACAGCCAGGTCGCCACCGGCAGCCGCGCGCTCGGCCTCGGCCTGTTCGGCCAAAAGTTTGGCCTCTTCCAGGTCGCGCCTGGCGTCAACAGAGGCGATCAGGAAAGGTTGTTCATCGGTGCTTGTCTCGTCCTCGTCCTCTTCGTAGCGGAGCGTGGCACGCTGAACGGTGACGGGGGCTTCGCCGAAGCCGCAGCGATAAAGAATGGCTCCCACATTGATCACATAGTAGAGCGCGGCCGCGTGGCGGTCAGGGTGAACCTGCGAACCGTCGGCGGCAATCACACAAACTCGCGACAGCATGGCAGGAGCGGGCATGACCGCGTCAAGGGGTTCATTCCCAGGTTCGGCGATGGTCCAGCCGGAGCCCTTTGCTCTGCGAATCTTGGCGTGCAGGGCCTCGTCGGGCTCTGCGTAGCGGTGAAGGAGGTTTCGCAGTTCGTCCAGGTGCGCCGCGAGCCGCTTCTGCCGCGCGGCCAACGATGCAGCCATCTCCTGCACCTGTCGCGTCACCTGGTTGAGGGCCAAAGTCATCGGTCTGCCACCTCCGGCCCATTCATTATAGCCGATGGCAACCGCGCTGGCAAACGAAGGCCCGCCATCGTGAGGTGAAAACCAATTTCTCAAGACTTCTAGATGTGGGCCAGGTCATTTGGTAGATTGGGGGGGGATGGTGTAGAATATTGCCACTGAGCACGTCGTTCAGCCCCGCGCGGCAAAGGGAGGACTATGGCCGAGATATCGCGCACCACCCTTGCTCAATTGAGCATCGTGGGAGCCACCTCGCGGGATCGGGCGGCCAACGTGCGCGCTATAGAGCCCTTATCCGGCAGCCGTGAGGCGCAGGCCAAGGGCAATCTTTATCTCCTCATCCAATTGACCGGCGACCCCTCCGCGCGAGCGCGCCTCTGCCGCCAGATTCTGGCGCTGGCGCAGAACACTTTTTACGCCACCACAGGAAGCATCACTTCCAGCCTGGCCCAGGCCATCTATGTGGCTCACCGTGAACTACAAGAGTACAACGCGAGCGGAGTCACCACACCGATAACGGGCGGCATGAGCGCGGTCGCCCTCAAAGGCGACGACATCTATATCGCCCAAGGCGGCCCGGCCCTGACGCTCGTCACCCATCCCCGCACCGTAGAGCAATTCCCTGCCTTGCTGGATAGCCGCGCAGTGCCCCTCGGCGGCCCGGAGCGACCGGAAGTGGAGTGGTTCCATACGCGAGCCGAGGCCAATACTGCCATCGTCCTGTTGGATAGTGTTTGGATGGAACGGGTCTCGCCGGAGAAGCTGGCCGCCGCTGCTGCCTCTGCCGATGTAATGGGAGCTCTGACGGCCCTGATTGAGCCGACGGCCAATACCGACCTATCGGCCCTGGTGGTAACGGTATCTCAACCGCTGAGGGACACGAAGGTGGGTGCCGGGGTAGGTCTGCCCGGCTCGCGCGGCGAAACCACCGTTGAGGCCGCGAGCGGCAGCGCGCCGAAGCAGGCCAGCGGCGTGGAAGGGGCTGCTCCCGCCGGACCTATCCCGGAAGTGACAAAGCAACGGATGGAGACGGGTCCGGGCCCCACAGGCGAGGTAACCCCAACGTTGCGTCACGGCCTTGTAGGAGCAGCGGAGCGTCTGACCGCCGGCGCGCGGGCGGCGGGGAAGAGAGCCCATCCGACAGCAGCCGCACCGACGCCCTCAGCCGGTGCAGAGGCCCAGAAAGGGGCCGGTAAGGAAAAAACCAAAGGGCGAACCTCGCGCGTGGCCTTTTATCTGGCCTTCCTCATCCCCTTCGTCGCCGCGCTCCTGGTGGCCGCTGTGTGGTGGCAGAGAGGACAGGCCCAGGAGGCGCGTTACGAGCAATTGGTGCAGGGTGCACGCGACGGCCAGCGGGCCGCGCTTACCATTCCCGATGAACGGCTACAACGCGCGCAATTGCAGGATGCTTACGATAAAATCAACGAAGCGTTGGCCCTGAAGCCCGACTCAGCCGATGCCCGCGCCCTCGCCAAGTCCATCGCCTCCGACCTGGACCGGGTCAACCATGTCACTCCCCTCTACCTGCTGACGACGCTACGGGAGTTCCGCGCGCCCAACCGCGATATGAGCCGCCTCATCGTGGTCAACGGTGTGGACATCTATACCCTGGATCGCGGCAACGATGTGCTGGAGCACATGCGGCTAAACGAACTGAAGGACGCGGTCACAGCAGACGAAGCGCCTCTGGCCCGCAAAGGTCAGCAACTTGCCAACCTGGTGATAGGGGATCTGGTGGACATGGTCTGGGTGCCTGCAGGTGGCAACCGGCGCAACGCTACCCTTCTCATCCTGGACAGCGCGGGAACCCTCCTTCAGCTAGACCCTACCTGGGGTCTGCAAACGCTGCCCATCAGCCAGCGAGAATCGTGGCGGTATCCGCAATTGATCGGGAGCTTTAACGGCAATCTCTATCTGTTGGATCCACAGCTCAACCAGATTCTTCGTTACCGGCCCACCGCGGAGGGCTTCACCGGTGATCCGGAGCCCTACTTTGCGCCGGGAACGGTGGTGGATTTGGGTGGCGCGATAGATATGGCGATTGACGGCAATATCTGGATACTCTACGCCAACGGTATCGTGCAGAAGTTCTTTGATGGCCGGCAGGTTCCTTTTGAATTGGTGGGCTACGACACACCCTTGCGCGCGCCTACGGCCCTCTTCGCGGGCCAGGATGGAACGACCGCTACCCGTCACCTCTATGTGGCCGATGCCGGCCACGGTCGCATCACCGAGTTTGATAAAGAGGGGAAATTCGTCCGCCAATTCCGTCTGGCCGAAGGACAAGCTCTGCGGAGCGTGCGCTCCTTCTTTGTGGACGAGGTGAACGGCTTCCTCTATTTTCTGACCAACGATGCCCTTTACAAGACCGACCTGCCGCTGCTGAAGGAGTAGCCTTCCCTCAACTTTAACGCGTGGTTCCGAGAAGTCAGGCCCCCGACGGAGATCGTCGGGGGTTCTCTTACGCCATCACAGACGCCTCGCGGTTACATCACCGTTCTTATCGATGATCTTGCCGCTCCTTGTCTTCCCCACCCAAGAAGATGCTGAGGATGATGCTGACGATGCCGATCACCAAGCCTCCCCAGAAGGCTGCGCCGAAGTTATCCACATGGAAATCAAGGTTGAACGCGCCGGCCAGCCATGAGGTGAGTTGGAGCATGAAGGCATTGATGACCAGGGTGAAGAGCCCCAAGGTCAGGATGATGAGCGGGCAGGTGAGGAGTTTCAGGAGCGGCTTGATAAACGCGTTAACGATGCCGAAAATCAGCGCGACCAGCGCCAGGCCTACCCAATCGCCCTCGTAGGTGATGCCGTTCACCAGCTGCACTGCGGCCCAGAGCGCGACGGCATTGATGACAAGGCGGGCCAAGAATCGGGACATGTTGTCTCCTTATTACTACAAATCATGTCCTCTCCCAGAGAGGTTGAAGAGCGGACGGTCTTCGCTTTGACGGGGACGGCGGGGGCTTCGCTTCCGTATAGGGGTATGGGGATGTACCCCATATAACCTCTCTCCACCCCCTTCCCCTTCCTCTCCCCGAATCGGGGAGAGGAAGGGGAAGGGACAAAGAGGGGAGAAGAGAGGTCTTAGCGGTGGAAAGCCCGCATGGGTATAGGGGACACTCCCAAGCCCTCCGGCAGGGGGTTGTACCCCCTGCACCCCCATCGCGAGTGCCAGGTTCATAAAACTGTCCGCCTTTGAACCCAGAGAGGGTAGGGGAAAGCCTCGCGGCCTACCAACTGTGGGTGTTGAAACGGCCCTCCTTTAGCATCTTACCGTCTTGCATCCAGCGACGCATGGTGACCAGGGAGCGCACGGCATGAAACCCATGGGCCTTGAAGGCATCAATGGCGGCCTCGTGCTCGGCAGGATGGGTGGCGAAGATGGGGCGGCGAGGATATTCGGCCAGGATGCTGAGCGCGCGCCCGATCAAGTCCATCTCGCAGCGGCCACGATGCTCAGGATGAACGGTGAGGGCCAGCCGGTGATGACCGGCCCAATAGGTCGCGTGAACGGTGAGTGCGGCCAGAAGGCGGCTTCCGGCGTAAATCCCCTCGCGGATCACGCGTCGCTGGCCGATGAGGGCGGCCAATCCTTCCGCCAGGCGCGCGTCCAGGGTGGGCCGGAACGACTCGGCCCGCACAGGCTGCCACCATTGGGCCAAGGGTGGCGTGGCAGCCAAGGCCAGCTGGTGCTCCTGTTGCCAGTCGGCGCGGGGGCGCGGACGCAAGCCGAGGAGAGGCGTGGGCGGTGTTATGGACAAGGGCACGTGCGCCAGTCGCAGTTCTGTGATCGTGGCAATCGCCTCAAAGCCCAGGCGTTCGTAGAGCCCTTTGGCCGTTGCGTTATCGGCCCGCACCTGCAAGACCGCCCAACTTCCGCCCTGTTTCTTGATGTAAGTCAATGCCGCTTCCATGAGGGCGCGGCCAATGCCGCGCCCACGGTAGGCGGGATAGACGGCCACGTTGGCGATTTGCCAACGTTGGCCGTAAGGGTCACTGCGTTGCAACGTCACGTTGCCGACGACGCGGCCGTCCTCCACCCAAACGAACCCACCGTAGAAGGATTGGAATTCGGCGCTGGCGTGACCGACGACGGTGAGCATGGGCCCCAAGCGGCTGATGGCGCGCAGGTCGCGCAGCGCGGCCTGCCCTTCCGGCTCCAGGTCGCCAGCGAAGGCAACGGCGATGAGATCGGCCACCTGCCCCAGGTCTCGCCGAGGGTCCAAGGGACGAAGCGCGTGCTCTGCCTGTCTCCCCTCCAAGACGCCGACGGCCATGCTACCTCCCAGCACGCATCTAGCACCCAGATTATACTCCTTTTGGCGCGAAAAGGGAATTGCGGTGACTCTGAGGCGCGGCCATGCGCGCGTTGACAGGCCGTTTCTCCTATGCTATACTGTTCTTTGCGGGCCGCTAGCTCAAGTGGCAGAGCACCTGCCTTTTAAGCAGGGAGTTGAAGGTTCGAGTCCTTCGCGGCTCATATACCAGCAGTACATCCCCTGGAAGAGACGCCCCGCGTTATCATGCCTGTATAAGCGTGTACTACCTCCTTTTCAGCCGACGACGTGAAGAACTATTTTGACAACGTGCGACAATACGATAGACATAGCTACCGTCCCCCTCTGTAAGCACAGCGGAATGAACGCCTATGCCCTTCGGCTTGGGCATAGATGCCGATTTTTGCAGAAGGAATTTTCTGCTACCTTAAACCCACCGCCCACCTTCCAAGTCGTTATCAAGGTAATGCCACCGCTTTGCCTCTTCTCCGGTTTCCACGCGGAAACGATGCGGGGGCCGGAGACGTGCGAGCAAGGCTCGCAAAGGACGAAGCCAAACGGCACGCAAAACGGCGATGCGCAAAGCGTCGGTTTGTTGGGCATGCGCGCGATAGGTGACCAGAAAGCGATCCTCCTCCGGGAAGTAGCGAACGTTTTCTACGCCCGGCACACGCTCCAGGCTGCGACGCACGTTGTGTGCGCAGAGCGAGCCGCACAGCATACCACCGACCAAGATGTCGGCCTGATACATGTTGCTGTCCGAGACAAGGGGAGCACCCCGGATGATGTATGGTTGAGGTTCGATCCAAATGTTTTTTAGCGATGGCATCGTCCACCTCCGGCAACGGAAACCTGCGCGTCACTCATATCGGCGCACGGCAGAGGCCGGTGCTGACCCCAGCCTATGGCGGGTACCGGGCCAATGCCAAAGACCTAGCCGCCAGCCCAAAGCACCGATGATGGCTAGGTAGCGATAATCATTTAGCCGCTTGAGCCAGCGAGCCGCGCGCCCACCGAAGCGGAATCGCGCCACGACGGCCGCGCCGCTGCGCCGCCCCAAGCTAATCAGCACCCCTTTCAAATGAGGCCGATAAGCCTTTCGCGGGCGGTTCTCCAGGTCGGCCAGGATATTCCCGGCAACGTGCTCGCCCTGTTGCAGCGCAAGTTGGGCGGAGGGGGCAGTCGGTACGCCCGTATGCGGGTCCATAACCCAGGCAGCATCACCCACGACATAAACCTCCGGATGGCTGGGCACGGCGAGGGCCGGATCTACCACGATACGGTTGGCCTGCCCTCGCAGCAAGGAGTTGGCATCTCCCACCTCCCGCGCGCGCACGCCTCCCGTCCAGATGATAAGCCCACCTTCCACGCCGGAACCGTCGGCCAGCAAAAGACGTCCAGCCTGTGCCCCGGTCACGGGGAGGCCACAGCGCATCTCCACACGGGCAGCCTTCAAGGTGCGCGTCACGGTGTCTATCAGCCAGGGATCGCTCCCCGGCAAAAGCGTGGGCGCGGCCTCTACGATAACGACGCGCGGTTCGTCGGGCGACAGGCCATAGGCCGCGGCCAAGGTTGCGGCGCGCTCGGCCAGCGCCGCCGCGATCTCCACGCCCGACCAGCCGCCACCGCCGATGACGAATGTCAGGAGCGCGCGCCGGCGTCCCGGCTCAGGCTCATGGGCAGCGACAGCAAACTGACGCTCAACCGCCGCCCGGATAGCCACCGCATCGCCTATGCTCTTGAGGGTCAGCGCATGTTCCCTTAAACCTGGGATATTGTAGAACGCCGTCGTACTCCCAACTGCGATCACCAGGTGGTCGTAGGCGATATAGCCCCGATCTGTGTGTACCGCGCGCTGGGTGAAATCCACCTCCAGCACCTGCGCCTGGCGAAAGGTAATCCCACGGCCGCGCAGAAGCCCGGCGAGGGGTATCATCACCTCTTCCGGGGCAACGTGCCCCGCGGCCACTTCCGGTAACTTCCCCTGGAGAAGATGGTAGTTGCGCCTATCTATCAGAATAACCTCGTGTTCGGGGTGGCGGCGGGCATGGCATGCCAGGTGCAACGCCACGGCCAGGCCGCCGAATCCTGCACCGAGGATGACGGTGCGGGTAGTCTTTCGTGTTTGGGTCTTCATGATCGCCCCCTCGGCAGCCCCAGGCTACCGCTGCTTCCATCCCTTGCAACACATCTATATTGTGTTATTTTTCTCATATCTATCAGCATTATAACATCGGTTCGGCCCATTGTCAACGGTTTTGTGTCATGCTTCACAAATTTTAAGGTGCAAAAAAGGGCGGTGATTACCGCCCTTCGGTGCTGCCTACCTGCTCTCTAAAAGAGGTGAGATAGTTTCTTAATCGTTCGCGATCAGCGTATCCGGCGCGATCCATGATTCCCAGGCCTGGTGCTCCTGCTGCCGCCTGGCGACCAAGGCGCGAATGCGCTCGCGGTCGTGCCACTCGCCGGTCATCAGTTGCTTCACTTCTTCCAGTTCCAACCAGAAGATGTCATATGGTTCCGCAAGACGCCCATCGCGCGTGGCCTCCGCGCCCGCAGCCAAGGCCCAGGCGCGGGCCGCGTCCACCAACTGCACCAGCGCGTCGCGCCCCCGCGAGGCCAGTTCTGCCAGCCGCTGCGCCCGACAAATAGCCTGGTTCAGGCTGCGGCGGTGCAAGATTCCGGCCTGCCTCAAGGCCCATCGTTCTGCCTCCTCTCGCCGCGCTTTCCACGCCTCGGAAGCCGGAGGTGGCGCGAAGCCATCAACTCTTTTCAAGAGCGGAGCCGGGTCTTCTCGCCAGCGCGGCGCGGCCGCCTCTAAGCCGTCCTCTCCATGATGGCCGTAATCGGTCAAAAAGCGGGTCAGTGCCTCGGCCGCGGCGCCGTCAAGGGGCGTGGAGAGCCCTTGCATCGCCTGCGCTAATTCCAATAGCCGCTGCCCGCATACTTGATCGCCATCCAGCCCCGCCAGGAGTTCGGACAGCCGTGCCTCTACTTTCTCTCCATCTTTCCGGGGCAGCCGTCCGGCTAAATCGGCGCGGGCAGCGTGGGCCCCTTGCTGCAACCGCCAATAAAGCCTCCACAGTTCTGCGGCGCGGCGTTCCACCTCCTCCATCACCTGTAGGATGTCGGCCTGCATCCAACGACCCGACAGCGCATGGACGCGGGCGCACCAGCGTCGCAACTCCGCGAAGACGTCCGCTGCTCCGGCAGCAGCCTCTTCGCCCAGGCGCAACGCCTGGCGGTTCGTCTTGGCAGGCCGCGCCGGGCGCAGGGATGTCGCCAATGCTTCCGGCGTTACCCACGCGCCCAACGCGCGCTCTGCCTCGGCCAACGCCGTCACATGGAGATAGGGACGCCCGTTGATCAACCGCAGCAATGTCGTATCCGGCGGCCAGGCATAGCCCAGATCGGAGTAGAAGGACCGAATGGATCCTTCGCACGCAGCCCCCAGCATTGTCCAGGTGAAGGGCGTCGGCAGCGATGGAAGTACATCTTGTAGAGGCGAGCGAGAGAAGAAGGTCACGCAGTCTCCTTAGCAGGAACAGGTTGGCCGATGCCGTGCACCAAAAGGGCAAATGCCCAGTGCAAGCGGTCGGTCAGGGAAGAGGGTTCGGGCGCGGAAGCCCACAGATAGAGTTGCTGGAAGTAAAGGGCTTCCAGGGCAGAGGCGATGGCTTCGGCGGGCACGCCGGGGCGGAACTCGCCGGCGCGCTGGCCCTGAGCGATGAGGATCGTCAGGACGCTGTGCAGGCTGAAGCGCCCTTTCTCCGGTGAGAGAAGATCGGGCACGCGCATCGCTTCGCAGAGGGCCTGTCGTACCAGGTCGCGATCCGCTTCCAGACCCTCGGCCAATATCCGTAGCAGCGTCTTGATGCGCTCGGACGCGGTCGGTGTCGGCGCGCCGGAGTTCGACCGCCCGTGGCCCGCCTGCTGTGGGCCGATAACGGAGACCGGCAGACGCCCCAGTTGCCGTTCGCTCAGGTCCAGGATAACCGCTTCTTTAGTAGGGAAGTAGTTGAAGAACGTTCCCTTCGCGACGGCTGCCGCCGTCGTGATCTCCTCTACCGTTGTCGCGCTAAAGCCTTTGCGCCGGAATAACTCCAGCGCGGCCTGGCGAATCCGTTCGCGATTCTCCCGCTTCTTGCGTTCGCGCTGGGTGATGCGCTCTGCTTCCTTCTCTGTCTCAGCCATTGCCGATCGGCCCTCTACCGACCACGATCAGATAGCAAATCGCCGATGGCGACAGGTTCCCCTGTGGCAATGGACTTGTTGGCCGCCACGCCGATCAGGATTGACATCGCTCCTGCCCACGAACCGGCCATGTGGCCCAAGGGGTCGGGCAGGTTCTTGCCGCTGAATAGCCTATCCTGAAGGCGCGCGTCGCCGCCGCCGTGCCCTCCCGTTGCCTTCGGAATGTCGTAGGTGACCATGTCACCCTTGCGATTGTACACCTTGGCGTAATAACTCGTCTCCTGGACGCGATGCCCGCTGTGGAACTCCTCCAGTTCCATGCGCCCGCCCGTCCCGTTGAGGGCAGCCCGCCAGCCTTCGTAAGGACTGTGGGCGATGAGGGAATAACTGAGGAGCATCCCACTCTTGTACCGCACCGTTACGCTCATGGTATCTTCAATATCTATCTCATCTGAGAAGACGCAACGATCCCGGAAATAGTTATCCTCATGCTCTGCGTCAAAATAGAAGGCTTTCAGTTCCGGATCGGCGGCGTAGTCCACATAGAATTCGCAGGTAGTCTTATAGGGGCACGTTGAACACCTTTCTCCGCGCTCCTGACGCGTGGGGCCATAAAAGCGACGCTCGCCGAAAGCGGAGACCTTCTGCGGCTCGTCTTCTACCCACCAATTGATCATGTCAAAGTGGTGTGTCGCTTTGTGCACCAGCAGGCCGCCCGAATTCTCCTTGCGGCGATGCCAGCGACGGAAATAATCTGCGCCGTGGCTTGTGTCCAGGACCCATTCAAAGTCCACGCTCAGCACCCGCCCGATGACCCCTTCCCGCAGAAGTTCCTTGATGCGGGTCACATAAGGCGTGAAACGGTAGTTGAAGGTGACGATGACCTTCTTGCCGGTTCTTTTCTCGGCGGCGAGGATGGCGCGGCATTTCTCGTCGTCAATGGTCATCGGCTTCTCGGTGATGGCGTCGCAGCCTGCCTCCAGCGCGCGGATGATGTATTCATGATGGTAGCGATCCACCGTCGTCACGATGATGCTAGCGGGCCGGCCCTGGCGGATCATCTCGTCAAAATCGTGAAAGACCGGCACGCCACACTCGCGACCGATGTGGCGGGCGCGCACCGAGTTGACATCAAAGACGCCCACCAATTGCGCGGTGTCACGAAAGCGGTTGGCGATGGGCTCGGCGTACATGTGGAGCGCGCGCAGGCTCGCTCCGGCCAGGGCGTAGCGTTTCATTACTGTTCTCCTCGTTTGGTCATTCCGCGATCTCGGGGAATTCGGTCACGCGCAGGTTGGTGCTGCCGTAGGGAATCAGCGTCAGTTCTTCCAGCGGTTCGCCGGAGCGCACGGGGCTCTGGGGTAGCGGCCCTGCCGAGTTCTGCACCAGCGTCCACTCCGGAACGCGGCGGCCTTTCACCATGAGGAGCACCGGCGCGCCCTCCGGCGAGAAAGGCATTTCTCCCACAGGCCGCGTGACCACCTTGACCGAACGCTCCGGGTGCGCGCGGTCGACCAGCAAGCCGTAGTTCCACGGCGTCGTCGGCAGGACTTCCCAATCGGCGTGGGGCTTCTCGCCTCGCAAATAGCGCCATTCCTCTCCTATCTTGAGGGAAAAGACCAGCGGCCCGCGCTCTAACGCGACGGCATCGTGATAACGCTTCTGAGTTTTCACCCTCATGGGCAGCGTCAGCGTGTATGTTTCTTCCGGTTCCCACAGCCGTTCGTAAGTATGGAATTGCCCGGCAGACAAGACGCGCGTGCAGCCTGCCTCCAAGATGGCCTCATCGCACCAGGCAGGCACGCGGAAGGTCAAGGGGAAGACCAACGGCTGCGAAGCCTGCACCGTGAAGCGCACCGTCTCACCAAAGGGATAGTCGGTCTCCTCTATGATGGTCACCCGATGCCCGCCCTTGACGGTCGCCGTGACCTGGCAGGGCGCGTAGGCGATGGCCGCCAAGCCGCCTTCCGGCGTCGCCATCCAGAGGCTGGCGGCATACTTCGGCCATCCCTGGTGCATATTGGCCGTGCAACAACCGAAATTTGGCTCCAAACCAAAGATGTTGGACTCGTCTCCGTTGGTCGTCCAGTTGCGCTTCGCTACCGTACACAACACCTGGTTGACTTGCTGGTCGTATTGGTGCGCCCACATGTCGGGCGAAAAAGTGGCAGGGAGCGCGTTATAGGCGATGCGTTCCAGGCGATCGGCCAGCGCGGGGTCGCCCAGGATAGGAATGAGGCTCTCCAGCGAGAAGAGGTACTCCACCACCGCGCAGAGTTCCGTTCCTTGCGATGGGTCCGGCCCGGCCAGATGCTCATCGCCGCCGAAGACGCCGGTGACCTGGCCGTGATAGCGATCCAGGTTCGTCAAGGCGTCATAGACGGCCCGGCGATCCGCCTCTGCGTGGGACAGTTGAAACCAGACGCCGGGCGTCTTGATGCCCATGGCGTTGTTGACCACGTGACTTCTAAGGTCATAGCCCTCCATCTGGCGGCCCAGGTAGCGAAAGTGGCTGAAGTGGCCGGCCCAGTTGTACCCCTGTTGCCGGACGCGCCGCGCCAGGTCCAACAGCCGGGCGTCGCCCGTGCGGTTGTAGAGCCAGAAGATGCTCAGCACCAGGTCGGCCCAGCGGTAGATGGCCCAGGCATAGAGGGGATGTTCGTCCTCCAGCGTATCATGCACGAAGGCAAAGCACCGCGTCATCGCCGGAATGACGCGCGGGTCGCCTGTAGCCTCCTGATATTGGGTCAGTGCCTTAAGCATGACCGACACGGGCCATTTGTCGTAGGGCTGGAAGTAGGGATTTCGCACATCTCGCACCGGCCCTAACCAGCCATTTTCGTGCTGGTGATCAAGCACCCAATCTAGCCATTTCCGGGCCTTAGCGATGAGACGTTGATCCTCCAGAAGATAGGCCAGAGGCACGAGCCCATCCACGTAGTAGGGCCCCCGCTCCCACGACTCACCATTGCCGCCGAGCCAACCGCTTTGGGGGCCCAAATCGGGCCAGAACTCGTCCAGATGGCCGCTGAGGCCGTCGGCCTGGATTCGCAATTGGTTGAGCAGCCAGCCGCGCGGTTTGACTGCGCCGAGGGGTAGGAAGGAGAAAGGCAACGGCGAGAGCGGCGCACGGTTCGGTAGGTAAGATGGTTCCATCGGGCATCCTCGGTGTCGCAAGGGTTGGGCAAGCATCATTCTACACCGAGGAGATTGTTTCCTCAAGTTAGGGGAGATTCCCTACGCCGTCTCCAAGCCGCCTTGATCTGAGGCCGGAAGCATGGTATTATCCTGTCGCACAGCAAGTCATGCAGACGGTTAACGGTGTGACAAAGACTTCACAATACCAGAAAGGAGAACGGCTGATGACCGCATCTTTACCCACCGCCATCTTCGGGCGCACCAACTTGAGGGTTACCCGGCTGGGCTATGGCGCGATGGAGATTCGCGGACCGCGCATCTGGAACGGGCGGCCCGTCACCGAGCAACAGGCGGAGACGATCCTGAACGCCGTCCTGGATGCAGGGATCAACTTCATTGACACCTCTAACGACTATGGCCGGAGCGAGGAGTTCATCGGCAAATATATCTCGCATCGCCGCTCCCAGTATTACCTGGCTACGAAGTGTGGCTGCACCGTCGTGCGCCGCGACGAGAATACCGATGACACCCCCCACGTCTGGACGAGGGAGAACCTCTTTCGTTGCCTGCACGAGAGCCTTCAGCGCATGAGGACCGACTACGTGGACGTGATGCAGTTGCATAACCCACCTGTGGATGCGTGCGAGCAGAATAACCTGGTCGCTGCGCTGCAAGAGATGCAGGAGCAGGGCAAGGTACGCTGGATTGCCATCTCCACCACGCTGCCGCACCTGCCCACCTACCTTAAATGGGGCGTGTTTGACGCGTTCCAAATCCCTTATTCGGCGTTGCAACGAGAACACGAGGGCTGGATCAGCAAGGCGGCAGAAGCGGGGCTCGGCATCATCATCCGCGGGGGCGTCGCACGCGGTGAGCCTGGGGTTGGTTTGGGCGACAGCGACCGCTGGCAGAAATACGAGGAAGCCAGGTTAGATGACCTGCGCGAGCCGGATGAGAGCCGGACGGCTTTCCTGCTGCGTTACACGCTCACCCATCCCCACGCCCACACGATCATCGTCGGCACGCTGCAACCGGAGCACTTGCAGGAAAATCTGAAAGCGGTGGCGCGAGGGCCCTTATCGCCAGAGGTGTATGCGGAGGCAAAGCGCCGTCTGGATAACGTTGGTCTCGCGCCTGCGGAAGTAGAATGATGGGGTGGCCGGAGCGCGTGAATGAGAGTTGTTCAGTTGAGGCGAGCGCGCACCTCGCGAATCCGCTCTAAGGTGGCCCTGATCTCTTCCGCGTCGTCGCTTTCTTCGCGCGTCAGCCAGAGGTATCGCTCCAGGCTCGCTTCGGCCTGGCTATACTGATCCAAGGCATAATGCAAGAGGCCGCGATCGCGCACTTCGGTCGCGGCCTCTCCTGTGATCAGAACGAGGCGTTCCACCACGGCGAGGGCACGGGGATAATCGGCTCGTTGCAGATATATCGCCTTCAGGTTGTTCAGCATGCGCGTCAGGATGGCGCGCTTGCTGACGGGCAAGAAACTCTCCGGGCCCAAAGGCATTTCCTGGCCGGTTACCTCGCGTATTCGCGCCCTTGCTTCGCCGGCGGTGAGGAAAGCGCCACGATGAAAAGGGTCCACCAGGATAGGCCCGCCCTCACCGTCGGAACGCACCATGAAATGCCCCGGCAACCCCACGCCGGAGAGAGGGAGCCCCACGCGCCAGCCTACTTCCATATACACGATGGAGAGGGTGATGGGAATGCCCAGTTTGCGGTCCAGAACATCGTTGAGGAAACTGTTGCGTGGGTCGTAATAGTCGGCCTGATTGCCCCGGAATCCCTCTTCCTCAAAGAGAAGCCGATTCAGGGCGGACAGCCGCTGCATATCCGTCTGCAAACCTTCCAGGTGTGGGCGTAACCGCTCTGCCAGATGGTCCAACCGCTTTAAATAAAGGTCTGCATCCAGGCGCGAATACTCCTCCTGAGCGATGAGGAGCGCGCCCCGCGCCAGGCCGATCTCTTCATCGGGCAGGTTCACCAGAGCAGCGAAGGCAGCACGCACAGAGGCCCGGTTATCCATCCCCGCCATCGTATCATCCTTTGCCCGGCTTGTCAATCGGTGTCCGCACTCTTGTCTGAATAGCAGGCTTTTCTTGTTGGCAGATTTCACCGCCTGTGGTATAATGTGGGTGGAACAGAATAGCCGCGCTGGCAGGAGGAAAAGAGCGTGGATCGTGGCCGAGATGTTTTCTTCGGCAGCCAGGCGGCTCCTGTCCCGGCACGGCCCCAGCCGCCTGCCTCTTCTTCGTCCATCCCATTCCCCAGCACCGGCCAACAAACGAACTCCGGTCAGGGCATTCCATTAAGTGCCCCTGGCCAGGCGTCGCGCCCTGCCCCCAACCCGGCCCCTGCACAACCTGCCGCGCCCTCTATGGACCTCCTTCTGCGGGGAGAGCGCGCCACTGCCCAACAAGAGGCAAAGCCTCAGGACGAAACGCCCATGCCGGTGGACCTTCTCCCCCCCGCGCTCGGCAATAAGGCGATGGCATCGCCTTCAGCCCCCGCGACTGGGGCCGATGTGCCGTTGGAGGCCATTGACGCGCCGCCCATCACCCCCACGCCGGTGCCAACGACGGAACCGACATCGCCGCCCCCGGCAGAGGCGCGCCCCGCCCTGCGCGCCGTGCCGACGCCCTCTCAAACGGAAGAAGGGCCGTCCAAAACCATCGTGCCGCGCCCCCCCTTGCGTTTGCCGGAGCGCATTCGCGTCGGCGGCGTGCTGATGGATATGCCGGTACGCACCCATACGACGTTGCCGCCCAATGTGGAGCCATCGCCATTACCACAGCCGCCGCCGGAACTGACCCCCGATGAAAAGCGACGTTTGCTGGAGCAACTGAATGAGGAACGCCGCCAGAAATTGCAGGCGGAAATAGACGAGTTATATACTCAGGTGGTGGAGAAGTTGGGCGCGAACCAGAAGATCTCCGACCAGGCGATGGGACTACTGCGAGACGCGCGGCTCATCATCATGGGCCGTCCGGAAGATTTCGTGGAAGCGGAATACCGGGTGCAACAGGTCAAAGCACTCCTTCTGCGGCGGGCCGAAAGCGAGCAGTGGGGGCCCTTCTACGGCTCGCGCATCATGGCCTACGAATTCTTCTTCATCGTTTTGCTGCTGCTCGGCTTCGTCGGAGGTTTGCTGACAACCAGTTCCTTAGCCGAATGGCTCACCAAAGTCATGGGTGCGCCGGTGGACCCGCGCTTGGTAGCCGTGGCCTTCCCCTTCTGGAGCACCTTCATGTGGGGCGGCATCGGCGGCGCGGTGGGCGCGCTGTATAGCCTCTGGTGGCACGTGGCCGATCGCCAGGACTTTGATCGTCAATACGTCATGTGGTACATCGTACAGCCGATCATGGGCATGGTGCTGGGCGGCATCATCTATCTGGCTATCGCCGCCGGTTTGATGGTCGTGCAAGCGGTTCCCCCGTCCGATCCGACCAGCGTCGGCTCGTGGCTAATGCCGTCGCTCCTTGCCTGCATTGCAGGCTTCCGACAGAACTTCGTCTATGAAGTCTTGAACCGCATCATGGTCGCCGTCGTGCCGAAGAAGGCCGAACCCGATAGCGCGAGCGAGGGCTAGGGAAACAGCCTCCCTTCTCTCCTTCCTCTCCCCGTTGCGGCTAATCATTACCCACAAGTGGGGGTATAAGGGCAAGGTAAGGTCACCGGCCCCCCCTATCTCCCCCAACCCCCTTTCTCCCCCGTTTTACGGGGGAGAAAGGGGGTGCGAGCGACGGCGAGGCGGGGAAAAGTGGGGGGGCTGTAGCGCCGCTCTACCCCAGCAACCGATTTGTGGGGAAGGGGTAGCCGCTGCGGAGGAGGGGAAGGAGAGGCTAGGAGAAGAGAGGCCTCTAAGCCCTACCTTCTCCTTCCCATCCACCGGATCGCCCATCCCATTGCCAGCAAGACCACCGTCAGGCCGCTGATCGCCTTGCCGGCCACGCGCACCGGCGTATCCTCAAAGCGCAAAATCATCCATCCTTCGCCCGGCGGAACCTCTACCGTCATGCGGCCCAGGGGGCCTTGCGGTTCTACCGCTAACTCTCGCACCGGGCGGCCATGCTCCTTATCCAGCAAGTAGGCGCGCCAGCCGGGATAGTAGAAGTGGTTGAAGACGATGCGCTTGCCCGGTCCCTCGGCGCGGAAATAGAGCTCCTCGTGCACGGCGCTCAGGCCCACCGAGCCGACGATCAGGCTTTTGTCGGCCTCGCGACTGTAATCTACCCGCGAGGTGATCTCCCCACCGGCGATGATGACGTCGGCCATAGGCGACCAGTGGGGACGCTCCGTCACCCAGGCAGTCGCGCCCGTCATTTCGTCGGCGGATTGCATGAAGCGCATCAGGCCGGCCAGAGAGACAGGCCCCTCTGCCGGTTCCCTGACCTCGCCTCGCAGGTAAGGATAGCTCCCCAGGATAAGGAGCGCGCTCAAGAAGAGCGCGGGCAAGGTCGCATGGCGACGTCCGGCAACGACGGCCGCGCTAAGGAGGGCCAGCGCGACGGTGGTGTAGGTCAGATAGCGCCAAGGGAACTGCGCGAAGCGGATGGGCGGCAACCATTCCCACAAAGGGGCGGAAGCTGCCAGCGTCAGGAAGGCTCCCAGCAGAAGCAAGAGCCACGCGAAGCGCAAATCCCAGCGCACGGCCGCGCGGCCTCGCCATGCGCTGCCGAGCCCCATGAGCGAGAGAATCACCGGCACCGCGCCCAGGCCGAAACCGACCGGATCATCCGGCCCCGGCCCGCTGATGCCGAAACCCCAGGCAGGCGAAAAGAGCTGATGGAAATAGACGAAATCATCGCGATAGTCGTAGCGACCACCATACCACTGGTCTTGTCGCACATATTGGAACTCAGTCAGCGCGGGAAGCCAGAAGATGGCACTGAGGCCCAGTCCCAAAGCCAACCCCAGGCCGGGCGCGAACCCTTGCCGCGCGAGATGAGCCAACAACGGCAAGACCGACTGGGGCGATACCTCGCGCAGCGGCTGTTCCTGGTTGATCCTGACCAGGCCCAGGATGGCAACATAGAGGATGAGGGGAGGGGTGATGATGAAAGTCACCAGCTGGCTGGTAAGCATTAGCCCGGCGTAGGCCAGCGCGGAGCCAAAGATGGTGGCCCAGCGAGGGCGCATCACACCGTCGCGACAGCCCCAGAAGACGAAGGGGATAAAAGCCAGCGCCACCGACTCGGCCAGCGCCATGCGCACGTAGAGGTCAAACAGGTGATATGGCAGATAAACATAAGCGACGGCAGCTACCAATCCGGCCCCGCGCCCACCCCACGAGCGGACAAAGCCGTACATCCCCAGTCCGGAGGCGACGATGCTGAGGATGAAAACCGCTTTCACTGCCGTCACGAAATCCAGGCCGCCGATGAGATGAAAAGCCTCACCCACAAAGTAGGCCAACGGCCCATAGATGTTGAAAAACGGATAGCCATAGCCGAAGGTGAAGTCGGGAAGCCAGCGCGGCCACCAGATACCATCCTGGAAGACGCGATCAAATAGGAAGAGGAAATAGACGTTGTGCCGGGCATCATGCGCGCCCCAAAAGTAGCCGGACGCGAGGAACGGTCCGATGGCGAAAAGGGAAAGCCCCGCCGCCAGGAACCAGTTCCAGTCAAAGTTCCGCGCTTTCATCTTCCCTCTTGCACCACCACATGATCCGTGTCGCCCACCCGCAGGCGCGCACCGGTCTGCCAATCGTAGAGGCCCAGGATCAGGTGGTAGCCTGTGGCAGGGCCGTCTGCGCTGATGGACACCTCGTAGCGATCCTCCACGACCTCGCCCACAAGCCAGCGAGTCATGGGATATGCTCCGCCTTGAGGCTGCGTATCCTGCTGGCCCCACCGCCCTCCTGCCTCGTCCAACGCGTGGACGAAAACAGAGTAATCGCGGTCTAGGGGCGTCAGTGCCTGCCAGTGGACGGTTAAGCCGACCCTCTCGCCCGCCCGCAGCCGCCCTTCTAACTTTATGTCTAGCAATATCACCTGGTTATCGCCCAGGATGGCAACAGGGGCGCGACCCGGCTCCAGAGTCGTGTAGCGAGGTTGTAAATAGGCATAGCCGGCAAGAACGACCAGCGCGACCAGCCCTGCCCGAAGGGCCAGATGCCAGGATGTACCCTCCCCTCCCTCACCGAGTTGGGTTTCAGGGATGGATGCGTGGCCTTCTTCAGAACCTCTCTCCACCCCCCTATCCCCTTCCTCTCCCCGGTTCGGGGAGAGGAAGGGGGCAAGGGGGGAAGAAGAGAGGCTATTCTCCTCCTGTGCGGCCAGGGCGGGGAGGGCCATACCGGCGAGGAGCGCCAGAAACGGCCCGGCCAGGCCCAGGAGTTGCCAGGGATAGGTGAGGGTACGCGCCGGCGTGGGCCAGATTCTCCAGAACGGCGCGGAGAGGGTAGAAGCCAGGAAAAGGCAGACAACGGTGAAGATGGCGGCAAAGATCAAGTCACGACGCGGCCCGCGCGCCCCACCCAACACCAATCCCATCAATGCTAACCCCACCGCAGCCAGGCCCAGAGAGAGGGGAAGCGTATCTTGCCAGCCTGCCACGCTAAGGCCGGTTCCCCAACCTGCCAGGAAGAACTGGAAGGGATAGACAAGGTGTTGGACGAACTCCACCGGCGCGGAGCCGCCCCAACCTCGCGCGGAGATTCGCGGTACGAGACCTAACGTGCCTAACACCATCCCGCCGACGAGCGCGGCCCCCGCGCGCCCGCGCGCCCGTGTTCCTTCTATCGCCAGATACGCCGCCATCACCACCCAAGCCCAGGTCGCCAGCCCCGGCTGTGTCCAGGTCAGCGCGGCGACGGCGAGAGCCAGCAGGATCAGGTGTTGCCCCTTCCCGGCGGTGCGTGCGGCTGCCAAAGCCCAGAGGGCCAACGGCAGAAGCCCCATCCACACGGTCTCGGCCCACGCGCCGCGCACGAGCATCGTCGCCAACGCGTAGGGCCAATAGGCATAGACCGCCGCAGCCAGGAGCGCGCCGCTGCGCCCCAGAATCGGCCGCGCCCAACCGTAGAGCCCCCACACGCCCGCGATGATGCTCAGGGCCATCACGGTTTTGACCGCGCCGATCCCGCCAAAGCCGCACCGGCGGAGCATCGCGGCCAGATAATAGGGGAACGGCCCTTCGCCACGCCAGAGGTCGTAAGTCCGCCCCACCAGAGGCCACCAGGCAGGATCGCTCAGGTGCTGTTCTGAATCATACAGGTTAAAGACCGGCAGGAAGCCCGCGTGGGTTTGCAGGGAGCCCGGATAGGCCAGGGGAGCCCAGGCGAAAACGGTGAGCAGGATCAGCAAGATGAAATAGGGGTCTAGTGAGAGAAATCGTCGCGGGGAGGGCATGGCGAGATTATAGCATACGGGGGATGGCGGGACAAGGTGGATTTATCGGGACGGTCGTGGATTTCGCCGTGGGCCGCGTAAACATAGTACAATGCCGATGAGCCACCTTAAAATTTTGTTAAAGGTTTAACTTGGGTATTGACATGAGGCCTTCATTATGCTACAATATAATTGGCGCATGTTAAACGTTTAAACTCTCAAGGGTGAGGGCCGTCTGCAACGGCCACTTAAATCTCAGGAAGCAGGGATTTGAGATGGCCAATGTTACCATCCACGATGTCGCCAGAGAAGCGGGCGTCTCTATTGCCACCGTCTCCTATGTACTAAACAATCCGCGCCGTGTGGGAGAGGAGGCCCGCAAAAGGGTGTTGCTGGCTGTTCAGCGGCTGGGTTACAGGCCAAATATCACCGCCCGTAACCTTCAAGCCGGTGAGACGCGGTTGCTAGGGTATTCCTGGCGACCTTCCCCCCCTGACCAATTCAACCCCATCTTGGATCGTTTCCTTCATGCTATGGCCGAGGCAGCAGCGGCCCATGGCTATCGGGTGCTTGTCTTCCCTACCCCTTCTCTTGAGGCAGAACTGGCAACCTATGAGGAGATGATCCTCATCGGTCAGGTAGATGGTTTTGTCCTCTCCAACACCAATTTGAACGACGTGCGCGTGCGCAGCCTGCTTGACACCGGTTTCCCTTTCGTCTCGTTTGGCCGTGCGAACTGCGATTGGGATTTTCCCTGGGTGGATGTGGACGGTACCGAAGGAGTTCGGCAGGCCACCGCCCATCTTATTCAGCAAGGGCATCGCCATATTGCCTGTCTGGCCTGGCCTGAGGATTCCTTGACCGGTCGTTATCGCCTACAGGGTTATCGGGATGCTATGAGCCAAGCAGGCTTGTGCATAGAGGCCGAGTGGATTGTCGTCGCCGAAAACACCCATGCCGACGCTTATGCCAAGGCGCGAAATCTGTTGGCATTGCCGCCGGACCGACGTCCCACCGCTATCGTCACCATGTCGGACCTGATGGCAATGGGGGTGATCAATGCCGGCTGGGATGCCGGTCTGGAAGTGGGAAGGGAATTGGCCGTCGTTGGGTTTGACGATGTGCCGGTAGCACGTTTCCTGCGCCCTTCTCTCACCTCTGTCTCCCAACCTCTTGATCAGGTAGGGGAGCGTTTGATAAGCATGCTGGTTGACCTGATCAAAGGGCGAGAACTGGCGGCGCGACAAGTCCTTCTGCCCCCTCACCTCGTTGTGCGAGATTCTACCGCCAGGCCGCTTGCAAACCACAGCAGGGCAACGCGCCTGGGAGAAGACGATCATCATACGATTCTGAGAGAGCATGGTGAACCTGAAAGCGATCATCTTTGATCTGGACGGCGTGATCACCGACACTGCCGAATATCACTATCAGGCTTGGCGTCGCCTTGCGGACGAGGAGGGCCTTCCTTTTGACCGCAACATCAATGAACGTCTGCGTGGGGTCTCGCGCCGAGATTCATTGCAGATCATCCTTGCCGGCCGGCCCACTGACGAGGACAAGATCGCCGAGATGATGGCCCGGAAGAATCGCTACTATAACGCCTTGCTCGAGCAAATCGCGCCGGCTGATTTACTGCCCGGCGTCTCCGAATTGTTGCAAGAGCTCCGGGCCGCCGGCATCAAGGTTGGCATCGGCTCTGTGAGCAAAAACGCCCGAACCGTTATAGACCGCTTGGGGATCGCCCATCTGCTGGACGCCGTGGCGGACGGTTACAGTACCGAACGTGCCAAGCCCGCGCCGGACATCTTTTTGGAAGTTGCCAAGATGTTGGAAGTGCCGGCCGCGGCCTGCGCGGTGGTGGAAGATGCGGCTTCAGGTATTGAGGCGGCTCTGGCTGCCGGCATGTGGGCCATCGGCTTAGGGCCGGCCGAGCGGGTAGGTCATGCCCATCTCCGTTTTGACAGCCTGATCGGCGTTCGCCTGGCGGACATTCTTTCCGGTTTGGAGGTCGCGTCGTGGACCATCGCCGAAACGGAGTTCGTGCCAGAACGGCAACACCACAAGGAGACCGTCTTCACCGTCGGCAATGGCTACCTATGCGTGCGCGGTAGTCTGGAAGAGGGTTATCCGGGCGACCGACCAGCCTGCTTCGTTCATCGGCTGTGGGACTACGTACCGCTCCACTATGAGGAACTAGCCAATATACCCCATTGGTGGGGCATTGAACTGGGGGTGAATGGTCAACGCTTTCGGCTGGACCAAGGACGGGTGTTGAACTACCGCCGGACCCTAAATCTGCGAGAGGGGATACTGAGTCGGCTGGTACGCTGGCAACCGACGCAGGGCGGCCCCATCCTTGACCTGCACTTTGAGCGATTCGCCAGTCTGGCCAACCCACACCAGATGGCATTGCGCCTGCAAATCCACGTGACGGAGGGGCAGCAGGTTGATTTGTGGTTACGGACCGGGCTAAATGCCCACCTTTACAGCCCCTTGCCGGCCGCACCTGTGGATGATATGGGCCTGCACCATTGGCGGCTGATCAGGCAAGAAGCCGGCTACGATGGAGCGGCTATCCAAGTGCGCACGCGGGTCAGCGGGATCAATTTAGCCTTGGCAACTACCTTGAACATATCCGGTTCTACATCTTGGCAGTCTCGACCCTGCGATGTCGAAGGGCAGCCATCGGTGGAGTGTATAACGAAGTTAGGCCAAGGGGACTATCTGAACCTGGAGAAGTTTGTCGCTGTGGTCAGCGATTATGAGGCCGAAGATCCCTGGCCGGTAGCCAAAGAGTTGGCCCGCCGTGGCCAGGCCGAGGGCTATGCAAGTTGGCGATCGGCCAGCGAATCTGCCTGGGCTCAGGCTTGGGACAGATCGGATGTGGTGGTAGAGGGGGATATCGCGGCCCAGATCGCCTTACGTTTCAGCATTTTCCAACTCCTGATCGCTGCGCCGCGGTGGACGGATCGGGCCAGCATTGGTGCCAAGACCTTGAGCGGCTTCGGCTACCGCCACCATGTCTTCTGGGATGCCGAGATTTTCATGTTGCCGTTGTTCACCTTCACGCAGCCGGAGCTGGCCCGCAATATGTTGATGTATCGTTGGCACAACCTGACGAAGGCCCGCGCCAAAGCTGCAGCCAACGGCTACGAGGGTGCTCAATTTCCTTGGGAGAGTGCCAGCGATGGTCGTGAAGTGACCCCAGCTTGGGTGTCTCACTTCGCCGACCCTACTCGGCTCATCCGCATCTGGACCGGCGATATTGAGGTCCACATCACGGCCGATATCGCCTATGGGGCCATGCAGTACTGGTTGGTTACCGGCGATGATAACTGGATGCGGGACTACGGCGCGGAACTGGTGTTAGACGGCGCCAAATTCTGGGCCAGTGCTGCCCGACGGGAGGCCGACGGCAAGTATCACTTCCGCAATGTTATTGGGCCGGACGAGTATCATGACCACGTGGACGACAACGCCTTCACTAACTTCATGGCCCAGTGGCACTTGGCAACCGCTTTGGAGGTGTTAAGTTGGTTACAGCGGGAGCATCCGGCTAAAGCAGCCGAGTTGACGGCTGCCCTGGACCTGAACGAGGCGCGCTTGGCCCATTGGGCCGATGTGATCGGCTGCATGTTCTTGCCAGAGGATCCAGAGACGGGTCTTATTGAGCAGTTCACCGGCTATTTCGCGCTGTCTGAACCCGACTTCGCCGCGCTGCGAGATCCAAACCGCAAGCGCTCTATGCAAGCCTTGCTAGGCACTGAGGGTTGCGCCCAAACCCAGATATTGAAGCAGCCGGATGTGTTGATGTTGCCGTTTCTATTGCCCGAACGATTTGGGCCGGAGCAACTGCGGATCAACTATGACTACTACAATCCCCGTACCGACCATGAGCACGGTTCTAGCCTGGGCCCCGGCATTAGCGCGGTGATAGCCTGCCGCGCAGGGGATATTGAGGCTGCTTATCAGCACTTCCTACGCGCGTCCCAGACCGACCTGCAGGATGTGCGCCATAACTCAGGCGATGGCATCCACGGCGCCAACGCCGGCGGAGTGTGGCAGACAGCGGTATTCGGTTTCGCAGGGCTGCGATTGAACGAGGACGGCTGGAAAATTGAGCCCAGGTTACCCCCTCATTGGACACGATTGGCATTCAAATTCTATCACCGAGGCAAGCAAGAAATCGTGGATATTTGTAGAGAAGGCCAAGGAGGTGATGAACGCCCTGATGGATGAAGCGAGGCTTCATTAAACATCAGGAAGCATGAGCCTAAAAAGAAGGCGGGTCGCTCCTTTGGTCTTGGCAAGAGCGGGAGCGACCCGGATGAATCAGGTCATGCACACCGTGCAAGCCGGACTCAATCCACGATTCTACCAGATGAACAAGGGAGTGGCAAATCTCTCCCAAGGCGCGCTTCGCGAAGGAGCAGGAAGATGGATTGTGTCGGAAAGGCAGGGCGGTGTGTCCATAGCGATGTAGGGGGCTGTTGCGGGTCCCCAAGGAGGTGGAACAGCAGGGGAGAACCTATCATCGCACAAGCTTTACCGATCCTACCGGTCAACCACACGATCAATTATTATATTATGAGGAGGATACCATGCGAAGCCGCCATTTATGGATCACAGCGATCCTTGTGGTCAGTATGCTGACGGTCGCCGCCTGTGCGACACCTACTCCACAGGTCATCAAGGAGACCGTCGTCGTCAAAGAGACCCAGATCGTTGAGAAACCGGTTGAAAAAGTCGTCAAGGAGACCGTCACAGTCAGAGAGACCGTCGTCGTTGAAAAGCCGGTGGAGAAAGTGGTGACCCCCACCCCAGTTCCTGCCAAAATCGCCGGCACGATTCGCGTGGGGAGCTGGGATTCGGGTGGTGCTCTGGAACCGTTCAACAACGCCATCAAGTCCTTTGAGGCCCAATATCCCAAGGCCAAAGTGCAGTTGGAGTCGGTTCCTCAGGGTTACGGCGATAAATTGCTCACCCAGTTTGCCGCCGGCACAGCACCGGATATCTTCCAGGTTGGCGACGGCGATGTAGCTCGCTTCGTCGCCAAAGGTGTGGTGGAAGATCTGGAACCTTATATTCACGGCGACAACGCGCTAGACATGAGCGTGTTCTTCCCCAAGGTGGCCGCCATCGGTCAGGTAGGCGGCAAGACGTACCTGCTGACCAAAGATTACAGCCCCCTTGTCCTGTACTACAACAAGACCCTCTTTGACGAAGCCGGCGTGAAATACCCGGATGAGAATTGGACTTGGGATAACTTCCTTGCGGCAGCCAAGGCGCTCACCAAGACCGACGCTTCCGGCAAGGTCATCCGTTGGGGCGTTCAACTCCCCGATAGCTGGGGCGACCCTTACTGGGTACGCGGCCTGTCACCGATCATCTATCAGAACGGTGGTGAGCTGATCAGCCCCGATGGGAAGAAGGCTTCAGGCTATATCAACAGCCCGCAGACGATAGAGGCCGTGCAATGGTACGTTGATCTCTTCCTGAAGCACAAGGTGGCGCCTACGAAGGCCGACGTGGAAGCGTTAGCCGGCCAAGATCTCTTCCAGACCGGCAAGGTAGCTATGCTATGGACGGGGCGCTGGCCGTTGAAGGACTTCCAGAAGAACCCGAAGCTTAACTTCGGTACAGCGCAGCTGCCCAAAGGCAAGCAGCGCGCCAATTCTATCTGCTGGGCCGGCTTCGCCATGTATAGCAAGAGCCCGAACAAGGATACCGCCTGGGCCTTCCTGAAATGGATCGCCGCCGAACAGGGAGCCCAGGAGTTCGCAAAATACGCTTTCACAGCCGTGCAACCCATTGCTGAATTGCAAGGGTTAGATACCGACCCGTATAATGCCCCTATTGTCAAGGACCTGGAGTTCGTCCATCCCTTGCCGGAATTCACCAACCCCAAGTTCGGCGAGTGTGTTGAGACACCGTTCCGGACAGCCTTGGAGCAGATCTTCCTGCAAGGTAAGGATGTGAAGACGGCCCTTGACGAGATCGCCACCAAGGCCGATACCTGCTTAACGCAGCCGTAACTAAGGCAAAGGGTCAACAACGCGCCACCAAAGGCCGCGTGGGTGGATTGATCCCCTGTGCCCGGCCCTGGGACTGGGCCGGGTACAGGGTGCTCTTTCTCCGCTTGTTTCAAATGGGGAAGTCATCATCTCCCTACTACTTAGGAGAGAAGCACAGTGGCAACTCTGGAGACTCCTCTGGCAACCGCTTTGCCGGCCCGATGGCGTTCTCGGGCTTGGCGCGAGGCTCTTACCTTCTATGTCTGCGTAGCCCCATGGGTTATCGGCTTTCTCCTCTTCACCCTAGGCCCGATGGTGGCTTCGTTAGGGATCAGTTTCACGAATTGGGACCTTCTCACTCCCATTGACCAGGCTACATTTCGCGGCCTGCAGAACTACATCCGCATCTTGACCGTAGATGAAGATTTCCGCCAGGCCCTGAAGGTCACCACTACCTATGCTGTTTTCAGCATTCCCTTGCGGCTCACCGTAGCCTTGTTTCTAGCCATCCTGTTGAACGAGGCGACCCGATCTGTAAGTCTCTTCCGCACGGTTTTCTACTTACCGACCATTGTCGCCAGTGTGGCTGCTGCCGTGCTCTGGCAGTGGATCTTGAACCCGGTCTATGGCCCGGTCAACGGTTTGTTGCGTCTCTTCGGCATCGAAGGTCCCCGTTGGTTCTCGGACCCAAAGTATGCTTTGTGGGGCCTGATCATCATGAGTACATGGGGGGTGGGCGGCGAGATGCTCATCTTCTTGGCGGGTCTGAAAGGGATTCCCCGCCATCTCTACGAAGCGGCCCAAATTGACGGGGCCGGCCGCCTGGTGCGCTTTCTGCGCGTCACCCTCCCTATGCTGAGCCCCACCATCTTCTTCAACTTAGTGATGTCCGTCATCGGAACCTTCCAGACCTTTGATGCGGCTTTCGTCATCTCCACCGCGCGCGCAGGAAACCTAGGAGGGCCGCTCAAATCCACCCTCTTCTACATGCTCTATCTTTATAGGCAAGCCTTCGGCGAGTTCAAAATGGGTTACGCTACGGCCCTGGCCTGGATCTTGTTCATAATCATCCTGACTCTGACGCTGATCGTTCAACGTTCATCCAGCCAGTGGGTGTATTACGAATCGGAAAGGCGATGAAACCATGGCTGCCATAACTTCCCCGCGCTTCCCCTCCCCCGGGGCAGTCCCCTGGTGGCGCACCAAACAGTTCGGCCAAGTCCTCCACGACTTGGTTGTCTATAGCCTGCTGATCGCTCTGAGCATGTTGTTTGTCTTCCCTTTCTTCTGGATGATCAGCACCGCCCTGAAGCCGGAATATCAGGTCTTTGTGTGGCCGCCGCAATGGATTCCCGACCCGATCATGTGGGAGAATTTCCGCGAGGCTTTCAGCAACCCCTATCTTCCCTTCGGCACCTTCTTCCGCAACACCATGATTCTTGAGGTTGGGATCATCACGGGGCGGCTGATCTCCTGCGTTCTGGTGGCCTACGGCTTCGCGCGCTTGGAGGCTCCCGGCAAGAACTTCATTTTTACGGTGCTGCTTTCCACCCTGATGCTGCCCGGTGCCGTGACCCAGATCCCTAAGTTCATTCTCTTCAACCAGATCGGCTGGGTGAATACCTTCCTGCCGCTGATCGTGCCGGCCTGGTTCGGCGAGGCATACGCCATCTTTCTCATGCGCCAGTTCTTCATGTCGATCCCTCGCGAACTGGAAGAGGCGGCCCGCATAGATGGTGCCAACACTGCCCAGATCATCCTTAACCTGATCGTCCCCCTGAGCACCCCTGTTCTGGCAGTTATCACCGTGTTGAGTTTCAAAGACATCTGGAACGATTTCTTCACCCCCCTACTCTACCTGAACGACCTAACGAAATACACCTTGGCGGTAGGTCTTGCCTACTTCAATGGGCAGTTTGACGTGCAGATGAACCTGCTCATGGCCGCTTCGGTTGTGCTGGCACTGCCGCTCGTCGTGGTCTTCTTCGTCGCTCAACGTGCCTTCGTAGAAGGCATTACCGTCACTGGCCTGGCAGGGAGATAGACCGACTATGAAATTGCCTCCGAACTACTACCATTGCTTCTTGGGCAACGGCCTGGACGCGGTGCTGATCGGTTACACCGGTTCTATGGTCCCTGACAAGGTAGGGGTTGATCGTTGCGTTTGGTACAAAGCCGATCGCTATTATCCAGAAGACAAACTGGTGCATGTAGCGGGCCGCTTCCCTATGGACAGGCCTTTGGAGCATGCCGCCGGTTCCGGTTGGTACGAGATCGCGCCGCTGGGGCGCACGTGGTACGAGGTGATCTGGCAAGGACAGCCCTTGGCCGTGCAAGCCAGCACCCAACGTTTCGTCCCTCAGGAAGGCACCCTATATTCGCAGGTGGATTATGGCCCCGTTCGCGTAGAGGTAACCACTTTCCTACACGCCTTCCATTCCATCCTGGTTGAGCGCTATGTTTTTGACCATGAGGTTGAGTTTCGCGCTTGGATGGGACCGGGTGTATGGGTGGAAGAGGGATGGGATACCGATCCTTTCCGAGGGGTATGGATGCGCGCGGATGCCGCCGCAGGCCATTACGATCTGGGAGAGACTCAGGGAATCATGCAGCTGCAAGTGGAGCCGGCACCCGACGGGTTCGGAACTCATGGCCGGGATCGCTGGCTCAGCGTCCGAAGCCGCATCATCACCAAGTACTTTGCCATCCTTGATAACCGCCAGGGGGCGCTAGAAACCTCGGCTCTCAACCAAGTGATAGCCCGAGGCTACGAACAACTTCGCCAGGAGCACTTGGCTTTCTGGCGCGCTTACTTCGCCACTTCCGACATCTCCATTCCCGACAAGGGATTTCAGCGTTTCTACGAGGCCAGCCATTATCACTTCAAGGCCATGCAAAACCGAACCTCCGGCGGCCTGCCGGTGAACAACCTTCGCCGCACCTGGTCCTCTCATGTTTTCTGGGACTCCTACTTCATTCAGCGGGCCATGCTGGAGGCCAACCACCGCGCCGAGGCGTTGGAAGCATGTCGCTTCTTCCAACGCACCGTTGAACATGCCCGTCGGCACGCTCAAGAGGAATTCGGGTGCCCTGGCTTGAAGTGGGATTGGGAGATCACCCACGACGGACGCAAGGCTTACGGCACGCTCCTGCACATGAAGGATCAGGTGCACAACAACGCCTCTTATGCGAACGAGATTTGGCAGTACTACGAATTCACTCAGGACCGTAGGATGCTAGAGGAGTTTTACCCTTTGCTGGAAGGGATCGCCCGCTTTTTCCTGGAGTGTGTGGTGGAGAAGACCGCGCGCGGATACGAGATTCGTCCGGTGGTAGGAGTACACGAAAGTCCAGTGCGCGTCCGGAACGAGGGGATCACGCTGGCTGGCACGATCGCTATCCTGCAGCATGTGGCTCGGGCTGCCGTTATCTTGGGCCACGAATCAGATTTCAGCCAACGATGTGCCAGCATAGCCTCTGAGCTAACCGCCACGTTGCAGCGTTTGTACAACGGTCACTATTTCACCTCGGCAGAAGGGACCGACTCTCTCAATATGAGCTCTCTCGCTCCTATCTATCCGATGCAAGTCGTCGGCTATCGTGACCCGCGCAGCCTCGCTACCGCTCTCGCCTATCGCCAGCGTTACGCAGATCGTCCCGCAGGCAGCGGAGGGAACGAGCTGGCGGGGTTCCCTTGGGCTGCAGGAGTGCTGGCAACCATCCTGGCTCGTCAGGGCAACGGTGACGATGCCTGGGACATCATCCAAAGCACAAGACCGACCATCTGCCTGTACGGCGGTATGAGCGAGGTGATGGAAAACGGCCGGTGGAACATGCAGTACTTCGGCACGGCCCAAGGAGCCGTGTGCACGGCTATCCATAACCTCCTGTTGCAAGGAGAAGGGGACGAGATACGTCTCTTTCCCGCCCTGCCCAAAGATTGGGAACAGGCGAGGTTCCAAAGTCTCTTGGCTGCCGGGTTTAGGGTGTCGGCGTCGCTTGATCGTCGCGTGGGATGCGTTGAGGCTGTTGCACAGAACATATCACCATCATTCCTTGTACGCAACATATATTGTGGAGAGGAGAAGGTTTCCGTGATGCTAGCACCAAGCGAAGAGAGCCTGCTACGGTGGAACTTGTGAGACGTTCACCAGCGGTCTCGGCCGAGAAGAAACGGCCTCTATCCATAGCGGTCGCTCTCTTTCTGGCCTCGGCGGCCGGCCTGGCTTTTGAGATCGCCCTCACCCGGATATTCTCCTTCCTCTTCCATTACCACTTTGCCTTTCTGGCCATCTCTCTGGCCGTGTTGGGGATCAGCCTGGGCGCGGCGTTGAGCCAGTTCATCGCGGTCTCCCATCTGCAAAGCAGCAAAGAAAGCATCCTGTCCTCCATTTTGACCGCCCTCAGCCTCAGTTTTCCTGCAATAGCCGTGGCCATCGCCTGGATGCCTTCCACAGCCTCACTGCTTCCCTATGTGGTCTTGGCGGTTGGTCCTTTTGTTCTGATCGGTCTCTTCTCTGCGGTGGCTTTTAGATGCTTTGCCGCCCACAGCGGCTTGTTATATGGAGCCGATCTAATGGGCGCTGCCGCCGGTGTAACCTTGGCTCTGGGTTCGTTCGGCTTATGGGGTCCCTTCAACCTGATCTTTTTCCTGGGCATATTGGCAGGATCGGCGGGCGCGGTCACTTTTTTCAACGGCTTTACGTCGGCAGCGAAAGGGCGCCATCTGGTGAAGGTCCTTGCGGCATTCCTCGTGAGCGCAGCCTTGTTGGGAGTCAACTTACGCACCGACCGCATTAACCTATTGCCAACCCGACTGTTTCACGCGCCGCGCGATAAGACGATGCTGTTCCTTCTGAATGATCCTTCTCAAGCCGCACGGATTGTGAGCACGGTCTGGGCCCCCTTTGCCCGCGTGGATGTGGTGGAAACCGGCGATCCGGAAACCAAATACGTCTTCACCGACGGCGGCGCAGGTAGTTTCATGCTGCGTTTTGACGGGGACTTGCAGAAGGTAGCCGGCTTGCGAGAATCGCTGGAGTACCTTCCTTTTGCCCTTGATCGGCCAGATCAAGTCATGATCCTGGGGACCGGGGCCGGCAAAGATGTGTTGTTGGCACTGCTGGCCGGCGCAAGGCAGATCACAACCATAGAGGTCAACCCGGCCATGATCCAGGTTACCCGACAGTTCGCAGACTTCAACGGCCATATCCTGGACCGGCCAGAGGTGCATCTGGCGGTGGGAGACGCCCGCACCTTCGTTGAACGCAGCAACCAGCGTTATGATCTGATTTACCTCAACCTGGTTTATACTCAAGCGACTGAGCCAGCCAACCAGGCATTGGTGGAGAGTTACATCTTCACCCAAGAGGCCTTCCAAACCTACCTGGGCCACTTAACCCCCGGGGGGTATCTGGCCATTGTTTCCCACAATGCCCTGGAGGGGAGCCGGGCTGCTATCACCGGCCTACAAGTTCTGGCAAAGGGTGGGAAACCGCTGCCTCAAGCCCTACGCCATTTAGCCTTGCTGATGTACCCTGCCGATGATCCCAGCCAGCGGATGACGGTGACAATATTGGCTAACGAGCCCCTCCGCGAAGAGGAAATTCGCACCTTGGCGGCCAGGGCGAACCATCTGGGCCTGCAGCCTCTCTTTCTGCCAGGAGTATTTGAGATACCATTTACCCCCTTGCTACAGGGAGCCACCTTGGCAGAATTCCTGGCCGGAGATCCCACCTACGACTTGAGTCCAACAAGCGATGATCGGCCCTACTTCTTCAAGCTAGACCCCGGCCTACCCTCCCCTATTAGGCAGGCGTTAATGGCCGCGGCTCTTCTGTCTGGAGCATTTCTCATCTTGGGCATCGGAGCGGTGGACAGGTCCAGCATCGGGAGACACTGGGGCCTTGTGGCCTACGCGTCCCTGATCGGAGCCGGCTTCATGCTGGTAGAGGTTCCGCTCATCCAGCGTTTTCATCTCCTCTTGGGATATCCGGTTTTATCGGTGACCATCGTGTTGAGTGCGCTGTTACTGTCGGGGGGGATCGGAAGCCTATGGAGCCAACGTTGGCCGGAAGCGCGCCTGGTCCGTCGCGTTGTTTTAGCGGCACTCTGGGTTGCGACACTGATCTGGATATATCGGCTGTTTCTGCCATGGCTTACGCCCCGCTTGCTGCCGGCACCGCTGCTCTGGCGGATTTTGGCCACCATCGGACTAACCGTCTTGGTGGGGATTCCGATGGGAATCCCTTTTCCCAGCCTGCTGCGCTTGGCTGCTCTAGACCGGCAGCATCTGCCTCTGCTTTGGGCTGTCAACGGTGCCTTCTCTGTACTCGGCTCTACATTGGCCGTGGTCCTGTCTATGACCTGGGGTTTCGGCGGAGGATTGACCACGGGCGCGGGCCTGTATCTTCTCCTGCTCCCCCTGCTCTGGGGGCTGAGACGGGCATGGGGAGTTTCATTTCCATCCTGAGTCATGTCTTATGAGAGGCTGCTATGATCGGTCATCCTCTACCAAGCCGACATGTTCCCATGAAAGTGGGCGTTATCTCTCCTCAAGAATGGGGCCTTCCCATCGCTAAGATGGCTTCCCTTTCCCCCATCCCAGGGCTGAGCATCTCTCCGGCCCAGTACGACCAACGAATGCGTAACAACCTCTATGAGTGGTTGCCACGGCAATTGGATAGCGAGACCGGCGCTTTCTATGGTTTCTACCGCGCCACCGACGGATATCGCGAACCGCCCCAGACGGTAAACCTCATTATCAGTTGGCAGTTGATGGCTGCCTACGATCGTTTTGCCGATAGACAGTTCTTAGAGCGGGCTGAAGGGGCACTAGATTTCTACTACCACCGCTTCGTGGTCAGCCATCCGATGAGCGTGGTCGCCGGTGGAGCCCGCGATGGCGTGGCTACCCGCGAGGTGTGGACCAAATTCAGCGCCGAATTTGTGATCGGCGCGCTAGGCCTCTATCGCCGCACCGGTCAGAGGAGATGGTTAGAGCGAGCTGAACAAAGCGGTCGCTACCTGCTCCAAGCAGCGCGGCACGGCTTCGCTCCCAAGTATTGTCTGGACACAGGACGTTGGGGGGAAATCCACTTCGGCTGGGACTCCTGGGGGCGCGCCATAGAAGCATGCCTGGAGCTGAGCGCCGTGACGGGCCATAGAGTTTGGCAAGATCTGGCTTTGCGTTGGGGGGAGCATGGCCTGGCAGTCCAGGCCGAGAATGGCTGTTTCTACCTGATTGACCAAGAGTACTACAACACCGATCTGGCCGCCGATGAGTTACGGGGCCTCATCTTCCTGTATGAACTGGTTCAGGATGCGCGCTTCCTGCAGGCTGCGCGCCGTTTCGCCGATTGGCACCTGACACACCAACGCCCTGATGGCGCCTGGATCATGACCATAGATAGGGAGGGGAACACGGTTGTCCCGACGGTGGGACCTGGTGATGTCCCCAACATCGCCATCGCTCTTTTGCGCCTGCACCACGTCACGATGGAGGATCGTTACCTGGAAGCAGCCCAACGCGCTTTCAAATATTCCCTGGCAATGCAGATCTTGCCCGACAGTGACCAACCCTACTCCGATGACCCTCATGTGCAATGGGGTTTCTGGTCTTGGGATCCCTACTATGACTACACCGTGTCTGGCGATCAATCCACCCATCACATCCGGGGGATGATGTTTGCAGTTGATTATCTGCAAAATTTGGCCCTTCCCACGTAATTCAGCGGTCACAAAGCATCCACACTACTTATTCGCGTTTTAATATACCATCTCGCCACGCACAAAGGCGGCAGTGCGCGGGTCGGCAGGCGAATTGAAGAAGGTTGCCGTGTCGGCCAGTTCCACCAGTTTGCCGGAGAGCAAGAGCCCCGTGCGCTGCGCCAACCGCCGTGCCTGAAAGATGTTGTGCGTCGCCAAGATAACCGTCGTGCCGCGCTCGGCGTTATCGGCCCGGATGATCTCCTCTATCAGGCCGACGTTGTAGGGGTCCAGATTGGCGGTCGGCTCGTCTAACAGGAGCACGCGCGGCCTCACCAGGAGAGCGCGGGCCACCGCCACCCGTTGCATCTCGCCACCGGAAAGGGTATGGGCCGGCCGACGGGCGAAGGGAAGAAGGCCAAGACGTTCCATCATCTCGTCCACCGCGCCATCAAGGGAGATGCCACGCAGGCGAAGGCCGTAGGCTACATTCTCGCGCACGGTGGCCCGCCGCAGGGCCGGACGCTGAAAAACCATCGTCACCTGCCGCCGTATCTCCAGCGGCACATGGCCGGTGATGGCCCTCCCCCGATACACGATCGTGCCCGCTGTAGGCGTTTCCAGGAAGTTGAGCAGACGCAAGAGCGTGGACTTGCCCGCGCCGCTCGGCCCTACCAACGCCAGTACCTCGCCCGCGTTCACCTCCAGCCGCGCGATATCCAGCACCGTGCGCCCGGCGTAGATGTGCCGTAAGCGTTCAACCTGATAAACCATCATCACAACTGTAATTTCCCCTGCAAACGGAGTAGCACCAGGTTGGCCGTAAAGGCCAGAGCCAGGAGGATCACGCCCAGCGCGATGGCGAAGGCGAATTCGCCCTGACGTGTCTCCAGGACGATAGCGGTAGTCAGCACGCGCGTCCTCCCGGCGATATTCCCTCCCACCAACATCACCGCGCCGACCTCGGAGATGATGCTGCCGAAGGCGGCGACAATGGCCGCCACCACGCCGATGCGCGCCTCGGCCAGGACTGCCCATGCCTCCTGCACGCGGGTCGCGCCTAACGAACGCACCTGGACCCGCAAGGCCGGATCAACGCTCCGCACCGCCGTCATCGTCAGGCCCGTGACCATCGGGAACGAGATGATCGTCTGCGCGGCGATCATGGCCTTAGGCGTGAAGAGCCAACCCAACATGCCGAGTGGCCCGCTGCGGGAGAGCATCAGATAGACGAAAAGGCCCACGACGACGGGTGGCAGCCCCATCCCTGTGTAAAGAAGCGCGGTGATCAGCCCCTGACCGCGCAGGCGGGCGAGGCCAAGCGCCGCCCCCAACGGCACGCCGGTAAGGGTGCTGATGAGGAGCGCCAACCCCGTCACCCGCAGCGACAGGAAGATGATCCCCAAAAGTTCCGGGTCGGCTGACAAAATCAGCCGGACGGCCTGTTGCAGGCCGCGCGCGATGTCGTCCAATTAGATGTTCCTTGCACGACCTCTCTCCACTCCCTAGCCCCCCTCCTCTCCCCCACTGGAGGAGAGGAGGGGGAATAAAAGGGGGGGGAGAAGAGAGGTTTATCGGTGCGCCAGTTCTATGGCAGCGGGGCGCGTTTGTATGCGCCGCAGCCGTTCCGCGTCAAACTTCGGTCGCCGGTCAAAGGTATAGATGCCGTTCTGTTCCTGATAGACGTCGGTCAGTTGAGTGTAGCAATAGCCGAACATGTGTGGGTTGTCCAAGAGCACATCACATAGCCCCTGGAAGCGTTTGTAGAACTCCTCCAGGCTCTCCGGGCGGCGGCCATAGCCCCACGAGTAGTCGTCGGGCCGAACGTCGGGGTTCCACCAAGTGCCGCCGAACTCGCTGACGAAGAAAGGCTGCCCACGATAAGGGATTGACCAAGGCTTGTCTGCGGGGCCGTTCTGGAACGGCTTGCCCTCGGCCAGGCCCGCGTGGTTGGCCCGGAACTTCTCCACATCCTGTTCGTAGTCATGGCAGTCGTACACATCCGCTTCCGGCACGCGGTGAGAGTAGCCCGACGCGTCCAGAACAGGGCGGGTCGTATCCATCGCTTTCGCCGCCAGGAATAACGCCCGCGTGGAGTCGTCCAGGGTGGTGATGCGGTCGGTAATGGGCTGCGCCGTCTCGTTGAGTCCACACCAACCTATGATGCAGGGGTGCGAGTAATCTCGCGTCAGAGCCTCCAGCCATTGCGTGGCATAGGTTATGCCGTGCTGGTGGCGATCGCCCTCAGGCCCCGACCATGCTCCCCAGTCGGGGAACTCGCCCCAGACCAGGTAGCCCAGGCGGTCGGCATGGTAGAGGAATCGTTCTTCAAAGACCTTCTGGTGCAGCCGCGCGCCGTTGAAGCCGACAGCCTGGCTCAACTCAATGTCGCGGCGCAGGGCTTCGTCGGTGGGCGCGGTCAGGATACCGTCGGGATAGTATCCCTGATCAAGCACCAGCCGCTGGAAGGTCGCCTCGCCGTTGATCTTGATGGCCTGGCCGTCCAGCGTCACGCTTCGCAACCCTGCATAACTGGTCGCCCGGTCCACGACCGCGCCGGTAGCATCCACCAGTTCAATTTCCAGGTCGTAGAGATGGGGGTCACGCGGTGACCATAAGCGACGACGACTTTCGGGGATCGGCAAATCCAGGCGCGGCGAGAAGTCTATGTCGGCGGCGCAAGAGGCGGTGGAGACAACGCCGTCGGCATCGCGCAGCGTGGCCCGCACCTGGAAGCCGGGGCGGTTCTGGGTGATGGGCTGTTCCAGGCGGATCATGCCGTTTGCCACATCGGGTGTCAGGCGCGGGCGGCGCAGGGCGACCTCGGGCACCGGCTCCAGCCACACCGTCTGCCAGATGCCGGTAGTGCGGGTGTACATGCAGCCCCAATTCTCATAGCGTTGCGATTGCTTGCCGCGCGGCTGCGGCGGACGCCAGTCGTCGCGGGCGCGCACGACGATGGTGGCCGTCTCGCCGGGCGAGGCGATGCCATGCAGGTCGCAGGTGAAGGGGGTGAAGCCCCCCCGATGGCGTCCTACCTCCACACCGTTGACCCAGACCGTGGCGTCGTAATCCACCGCCTGGAAGTGCAGAAGCACCCGTCGCCCTTTCCACGCCTCCGGGATGGTGACGGTGCGTCGGTACCAGACCGCCTGCATGAAATCGGTATAGCCGATGCCTGAGAGGGACGATTCCGGGCAGAAGGGGACGATGATGCGGTCTTTCAGGTCGCGCCTGGTCAGGCCGCGCTCCAGCCCGCTGTCGCCCAAATCCATCTCAAACTGCCATTCGCCGTTGAGACACAGCCAGTTGGGCCGGACAAACTGCGGACGAGGATATTCGGGACGAGGGATGTTCATAGGTCACTCCTTGTTGGGATGGAACAATGGCTGGCCGAACTTATCCACGCCGAAACCGGCGATCTTCTTCTGAATTTCCGGCGAAGTCAGCCAGTGGACAAACTTCATCGCCAGATCATAGTTGACGCCGGGATGCTTGTCGGGATTGACTGCCAGGATGCCGTAGGGATTGAGGAGCGCTTTATCCTTATTCTTTGTCAAGTTGTTCCCGCCGACCAGGATGACCAGGTCAGGCAGTTTATCCCGCATGGCGAGATAGGTGCCGCGGTCGGACAGGGTGTAGGCTTTCTGTTCGTTGGCAAAGAGGAGCGTGTCGCCCATCCCCTGCCCTAGCGCATTATACCACTTCATCTCCTGGGTAGGGGTTACGTTCAACGAGGCCCACACACCTAACTCCTTGACGTGCGTGCCGGACCCATCGCCGCGGCTGGCAAAAGTCGCTTGCGCGTCCATGATGGCCCGAAACGCATCCCTGGCGAGGGTTTTACCGGCCACCTGCGCGGGGTCTTCCTTGGGGCCGACGATGATGAAATCGTTGTACATCACGTCAAAGCGCTCTCTGGCATATCCGTCGGCCACGAACTGATCCTCGGCCTTGCGACTGTGGACGAGCAGGACATCCGCGTCGCCCTTGCGACCGATCTCTATGGCCTGTCCACTGCCAACGGCGATAACATCCACCCGGCAATTGTTGGCCCGCTCAAAGTCGGGCAGGATGTAATCCAACAGGCCCGAATCGTAGGTGCTGGTGGTGGTCGCCAGGCGCAGTGTCAGCGGCTGTGCTATAGGTGAGGACGTTCGCGACGGCGGCGATGTAGCCGCGGTGCAGCCGGTGAAGCCAATGGCGAAGAGCGAGAGAACGACAAGCACCTTTTTCAACATCCCCTTCTTCTCTCTGGGGATATTACAACGCACGAGTTGCCCCATGGACTGAGTCAACTACTCCACCCGCACCGTTCCCAGGAGCACGCGGTTGCCCAACGCTTCTCCTTGTGGCGAGGTCGCGAGGAGGCGCGGGAATCCCGGCTTCTGCGCATCATAGAGGCCGATCTCCAAGGTGTAATCCCCCGGCGCGGCGTCACGAGGCAATGTCAAGTCAAAGCGGTGCGATAACACCTCGCCCGTCGCCCAGGTCGTTGTGGGCCGCGCGTCGCCTCCCGGTGGCGCGTCCTTGCCGGCAGCCACCCTGCCATCCGGCCCCAACAGATGGACGAAAGCCGTGTAGTTGCGCGTCATCGGCTCGCCTGCTTGCCAGGTAACGGTGATGATCACCGTCGCGCCGGGGCGGGCGGTCTCGGCGCTCAGGTCTGCGCCGATCAGGATCGCCTGCCCTGCGAAGGATGCGCCGCTAGGCCGCTGTACCTTGGGGACGGTGAAGTTGCGCGTCGTCGGGCGTACCCGAACCGTCGTCAGTGTCGTCCATGCATCGGGCATCCGGGATTCAACCCCCCGCGTCAAAGCCAGGCGCAACTGCCATTCACCGGGCGTCGCCTGACGATAAATGGGCAGGGAAACCTGCGCGCGCACGATGCTCCCTAAGGGGCCGGTATGGACGAGAGAAACGGGATGCAGCCCAGGGTCAATTAGCACACCGTCGGGGCCTGACCATGCCAGCCAGAGGCTATAAGTCTCGCCCTCGCCTTGCCGCGCCCGCAGCCAGAGATTCAGATGCAGCAGATCGCCTGGCTCGCCCTCCTTGCGATCCAACGTGTGGCCCACCAACTCCACATCCTCGTTGAGCGGCACGTTCAGTCGCTGCTGCATGGGGAGCGCGCCTTCGTCCGGCACCGGAACGGGATGCTCTAGCCTCACAGGGCCAACCATCGCGCGCCGGCCTTGGGGCGCATCTGCCGCATCCAGCACGTCCAGGGCGCGGGCCGTTTTCTCTTCGTAGATGCCGATCTCCAGCCAATAATCGCCCGGCGGCGTGCCGGGGTCGGCGGGGATGGCCTCGTAGCGCCCAGGGATGATCTCGCCGGGACGCCAGCGAAATGTGGGGTAGCCGTAGGCGGCGGGACGGCGGTCGGCGGCATATCCCCACACAAAGCCTTCCTCGTCCACCAGGCGCAACGTGACCTTGAAGTCTTCGGACAAGGGTCGCAGGGCTTGCCAATAGAGGGTCAGGCCGCCGCTCGCCTCCTGAGTAAAGCCCACCAGCGCCACCGCGCCGCCAAAGTTGATGTGGGTCTTCTGGGCGATGGGCGGCTCCGGCTGAAAGCGCGGCTCCGCCGCTAGAGGGATGGAAGGATAGTGCCGTACCCGCACATGCCAGAAGCGGTGCTCCTGGGGGGGCTCTGTTCCGGCGCGCGTCAGGAGTTCATCCACCACGCCCAATGGGTCTATGACCTCATCTTGCCAGAGCACGAGCCACGCGCCGGTCTTGCCCGCCAACGCCCGTTCCAGATCGGCGGCTACGCCATAACCCAAGACGCGGTTCGTATCCAGGACGTCCATATCGGGAAGGCGCGTGCGCTCGCTTCCCGGCGCGTAGTAGTCCCACGCGGGCGACAGGTGCCCGGAGACGAGAAGGACCGCCTCATCGGGCCGCCGGTTGGCCTGCACGTAAGCCACCGCGCCGCGAAAATCGGGCTTGGTGAAACGCCGATCGGCGTAGAGGTTATAGTCGGCGTAGAGGAACGCTGCGCCGATGAAGAGGACGCAGAGCGCGGTGGGGAGAACGCTCAGCAACCTCTCTCTACCCCCCACCCCTCTCCTCTCTCCCCTTGGGGGAGAAGAGAGAGGCATTGAAGCCAACCGCGCGATCCCCCCTGCCATGAGCAGCAAGAGCGCGGGCGAAGCAAGCATCAGGTAGCGCGGGTTGAACTTGGGATTGCGATAGGAGAAGGCGAGGATGGCAATCACCGGTATGACGAGATAACAGAGCAGAAAGAGGAGGTTAAATGGGATGCGGAAAGCAGGCCGCGCGCGCGATGCGATGGTAGCACGAGCAGAGCGGGGTGTGGAGGTGACGCGTCTCCTGCCGGTCGGCGGCGGAGTGGCCGGAGCGGCGGGCGATCCTCCCTGCCACAGAAGCGCGGCGACGCCGATGATCAGAATCGGGCCGAAGCCCCACAAAAGCCTGACGGCAACCGGTTCCAGCACCGTTTCGCCTAACGTAAAGTTGATGAACGTATGGCGGAGTGCCTCGCCCAATTTCAGGGTTCCGCGCCAGTAACTCGCGTCCGCCTGATAGCGATTCATGACGAAGGGGAACCAGGGAAAGTAGGCAACGGCGAGAGATACCAAGGCAATAAGAGCCTCTACCCCTACCAGGCGCGGGCGGCGACGGCTCCACACCGCGAGGAAATAGACGGCGAAGGCAAAGACCAGGAAGAAGGCGTAGTAATGAGTATAGATGGCCGCGATACCGGTCGCAATCATTGCCAGCCAGCGATCTCGCCGTTGCTCCTGGCGCAGAGGCGTATGCAGCCAGTCCACCAGAAAAACCGCCATCAGGAGGCCGAGCGCAGTCAGAAGCGCGTACATGCGGGCTTCCTGAGCGTAGTAGATGTAGAGAGGCGAGAGGCAGGCAAAGGCAGCAGCCAGAAATGCGGCCCATCGGCCCCAATCGCCGCCGCGCGCGAAGAGACGTCGCCCCAAGGCATAGGCCAACGGCACGGCGAGGAGGCCGCACCACGCGGAAGGAAAGCGCAAAGACCACTCGCCGGAGCCTGCCAGCCCTACCCAACCCGCGAGAAGGTAATAGTAGAACGGAGGCTGGATATCGTCGGCAGTCCAACGGGTCAGGCGCTCCAGCCCCAGTTGCACGACGTCGGCGGTGACTGCCTCGTCATACCAGAGGCTTTGCGCCTCCAGGCGATAGAGCCTTAAGCCCCATGCCAGCAGGATGAGGGTAATAAGGGTCCAGCGCAGTTTATAGGAAAGGGATGACTGCATCTGGTAAAAGTGGAGAGATTATGTTTCCCTTGCCCGAATATTGCCGTGTAGATGGGCAAGAAACTGTCTGGGCGTCACGATTCTGATGCCTTGAACCACCTTCAGTTGGAGTAGGTGAGGGTCTCCCGATATGATGTACTCGGCATCACCTTCTAGGGCGACCGCCACGAAGAGATCGTCGTCGGGATCATCCTTGACGACATCCATGTTCTTCGTTCCCGGCACCTGGACCGCCGTAGTCTCCAGCAGTCTCTTGAGGTTGGCAATCTCCTCTGGGGGAACGTGATATCGCCGAACAATGTGGGGACGTGCCAGGACTTCTATAATTTCTTCAATGATCGCCGGGCTGCTGACAAGGAGAAACTCACCCCGCCGCCAGGCCCGCAGCACTTTAGCAGGGTTTCCTCGCGAGACGATCGTCCCCGAGACAATGACGTTGGTGTCGGCAACGGCGCGGATCACCCGGCTGTGGTCCTCTCTTTCTCTTGTTGGGCTTGACGTCGCTCCCGGCGCAGGGCATGAATCTCTTCGTTGATCACGCGTTCCACCTCCTCGGGATCTGCTTCCTGGCTCGTCCTCTCCCAGATGCGATCAAGGACCTGGAAACGCGCCTCTCGTTCTTTGAGCAGGATTTCGTAATCTTTGGGATTGATGACCACTGCTACCGGATGGCCCCGCTTCTCAATAATGACGGGCTCGCCGCTGTAATACACTATCCCCAGGATGTCGGCCAACTTCTCGCGTGTCTCTTGGGCTGAGAATCGTCTAGCCAACACAAACCTCCTCGCTCCAGTTTGATTCAATGTTACCATACATAAATCAAGTTTGTCAAGTTATGTACGAAACTACGGTTTTCGTGCCAGTGCCTCCTCAATTCGCCGTGAGATCTCTTCGGCGCGGGCGTCCCAGGTCTGTGTAGAGGCATAGGCGCGGCGACGCGCGATGTGCTCATCTCCCGTCTCGGCCAGGGCGGCCTCTATCGCGGCGATGAAAGCCGACGGTGTAGCGGCGGTGCGCGCCATCTCCGCCGGCACGGCCAGGTTCGGGAGCGGCGTAGAGACTACAGGCAGCCCCACGGCCAGGTATTCATAGACCTTAAGCGGGTTGACATGGCGTGTTTCCGGGCTGGCAACGTAGGGGATGAGCCCTACATCGCAGGCGCGCAGGATGTGGGGAACCTCTGCCGGTGGCACGGCGCCCAAAAGATGGACGTTGGGGAGCGATCGCAGCACGTTCAATTTGGGCATGTTCGCTCCTGCCACCACCGGCCCCACCAGGGCCAGAGACCAATCGGGCCGCGCCTGTGCCACCGCCGCCAACAAGTCGTAATCCACCTTGCTGCCGATGCTGCCGACGACGCCCAAGCGTGGCCGCGCCACAGGGGCCAGAAACGTCGGTTCAGGCTGTGGCACGGCCAGGGCAGCGGCAAAGGCCGCGAAATCTACGGCGTTAGGAATCCAGTAAGTGTGAGGGTTGAGCGGCAACCGGTCATCTCGCAGCGTGGCAGCGGTGGTGAAGACCAGGTCGGCCCGGCGCACGAGCACCTCCTCGCGACGGCGCATAGATGCCGCCACTTCTGCCTTGAGCCCAGGATAGGCCGCGTACTCGTCCACCACGAAATAGATCAGAAGCCGCTCGTGGAAGCGCCCCACCAGGTCTAACATCCCCGGCAGGTAGAGCCAGAGGATAGGCTGCCGGATGGCCAACCCTTGCAGTGAACGTCTCCAGAGCATCTCGCGCAGCCAACGCAAGGGCGTGCGCAGCGGTTCGCGCCCGCTGATAGGCGCGTAGGGGGGATGGTGATAGACATACAAGGTTTCCTCTACGTGCTCCAAACGCGGGCGGTGCAGGTCTTTCCAGCCAACGCGACCCGCGCGCACATCGCGCAGCACGTCGGGGAGATGAGGGCGCGGCTCAAAATAGACGACCAGGTTGCGCCGCGCCAAGGCCCGCATCAACCCCGGTTTATCCTGCCAAATGCTACCCCACCGGTCCGGCCCAAAGCAGAGGATTTGCTGCCCTGCGAGCATCATTCTATCCCTTGCGCACCACGAGAAGCACATAGTTCGCGCCGTAGGCCAGGAGATGCGGCAGATGATCCTCCAACCAGGCGACAATGCGCAGGAAGCGCCGCCAGTTTGGCGTATCCTGGACGTGACGGCTGGTGAAGGGTTGCGCCAGCCAGCGCAGGCAGCGAACCTCCAGCGCGCCGGGGGACAGGAAGCGCCGCACCCATCCCGGCGGATACGCCTTGTAGAAAAGCCCGTCCTCGGTCCTGCCCTCCTCGCCAGGGCTGTCTGCAGCCCAGTGAGGCCGCCCGCGCAGCCGGTCAATCATATCACCCAGGAAACGGAGCATCCGCCGCGCCAGCCCTTTCCAGCCCCAGGTCAAGTCGCAATACCGCGCGTGATAAGGGTTGGCATAGAGGATAACGCCGGTGCGCCCCGGCCTCACCATGCGATAGACCTCCTGCACGGCAAGCCGCTGGTTCTCCAGGCCGGGGATGTGGTAGATGACATGCGCGCTGACGACGGCATCAAAGACATCCGGCGCGAAAGGGAGTGCCGTCACATCGGCCAAGACGTAGAGGCCCCGTTCGCCCAACTTGCGTCGTGCCTCGCGCAACCCTGTGATGGAAAAATCCACGCAGACGTGGTATTGGTAGCCGCCGGAGAATCCCATCTGGGGATTTGCCCCGCAGCCCGCGTCCAGGAAAAACCTTCCCGCCGGCGAAAGGAAAGCCTGCGCCCGCGCGTAAGAACGCCGCACATATGCCTGCACCACAGGGCGCATATCTACATAGCGCTGGGAATCCACATAGGCGTCGCCCGCCGGGCGCCACCCTTTTTCATCATAGAACCGACGCACATCTTGTTTAGTCATGGGCATTGCGGTATCGTGCGGCCAGCGCCGCCGCGATGTGGGCCGACAACTCCTCTATCCGTGCGTCCCAATCGTTGGCTGCGGCCAAATCTTGCCGCGCCCGGCGCAAGGCGGGATCGCGCTCGGCCAGGGCCGAAACAATCGCCTCTACCCAACCGTCGGTTTCCCGGGCGATGTAGAGTGCCGAAGCGGCCTCGCGCGCCGCCGGGATATCTGCGCTGACCACCGGCAGGCCCGCGGCCAGATATTCGTACATTTTTAGCGGGCTGATGCTCTCCGCTTCATCGGTCAGGCGATACGGCATCAATCCCACGTCGCAGGCGGCGACATAGGCAGGGACATCCGGCCCCGGGCAAGGGGGCAGAAAATAGACATTGGGCAAGGCCCGCAGGCTCGCCATTTCCGCCTCGCAGCCCTTATCCCAAACCGACCCCAGAAGAACCAGAGACCAGGTAGGCCGCGCCTGCGCGATGCGGGCCAGGAGCGGCAAGTCTAGCCGCAGGCTGATGTGTCCCACGTACAGCAGGCGAGGATGAGGGATGGCACGCAGGCCGTCAGGCTCCGCCGACACGCCGTCGCGAGCCGCGGCGAAGGCAGCATAATCCACGCCGTTGCGCACCAGGGCGATGCGCCGGGCGCGCGCCTGTTTGCTCTCCAGCAAGCGTGGCGAGGTGACGATAACCAGGTCGGCTTCGGTCAACAGGCGTTCCTCGTCGCTTGCCAATGCCTGACGCTGTGCCTCCGTCAAGAAGCCAAAGGCCCGGTATTCATCGGTAACGTGGTAGAGCACAAGGCTTTCGGCAAACCGTCCTATCCACGCGCGCTGTTCCGGGCGGTAAAGCCAAAGGATAGGATGCGCCAGCCCCAGGCGCGTTGCCGTCCGGCAGAGATGGCGCGCGCGCATGGCCCGCGTGAGCCTATCTATCATCTTTCGGCGGCTCCCCGGCAGCCAGGCCGGGAAACGGTAGAGATAGAGCCCATCTTGCAGATGTTGTACGGCAGGACGGCGCAGGTCGGCCCAACCGAGCCGCCCTCGTCGCCAGTCGCCCACCATCGCTATCTCCGGTTCCACGAAGAGGATGCGGTTACGCCGCGCCAGGCGCGACATGATGTATTGGCGGTTGCGCCAGATGTCGTGCCAGGGGTTCGGCGCGAAACAGACAATGGCATGGTTCTCAAGCATCACCGATCAGTCCACGATAGAGGGTGACAAAGTGGGGCGCAAGGGCCGCCCAATCGTAACGGCGCACCCAAGCCAGGATGGCTGCACGACAGGCATACCAATCCTTCTCCGCCGCCTCTGCCAGAGCCTGCGCCAGCGCGCCCGGCACGGAAGGGTCATACAGGACGCCCTGTTCCGGCCCGATGAGTGCCGGAAACCCGCCGATGGCCGGGGCGAGAACGGGAAGGCCAAAGGATAGGGCCAAAAGCGCTGCGCCCGATGTGGTGATGCGGCGATAGGGTAGCACGCAGATGTCCGCGGCATTCAGATACACCTGTACCCGCTCCGGCGGAACGAAGCCGGGATAAAAGCGCACGCGCGAATCTTGCCGACACAGCGCAGCGATGGCGCGCTCGTAACCATGGGCGGGCTCCCCGGCGATCAGGAGCGCAAAGTCTTCACCGGAGATACCGGCAAACGCGGGCAGGAGTTCCTCTAACCCTTTGTAAGGCCGCACCTGGCCCAGAAAGACATAAACGAAAGCGTTCTCGCCCAGGCCCAATTCTCGCCGCGCTGCCTCGCGGCTCACCTGGTTGGGATAGAAGCCTACGTAGTTGGCATGGGGGATGACAAAGATACCATGCCGGTGTTGGCGCACCTGCGCTGCCGCCACAGCCGTCCCCTCGTCATGGACGTGCAGAGCATCGGCGTGGCGCAGGAGCCAGCGCGTCGCCCACCTGTCAGCCCCGGTCTCGTTCCCATCGTGGCCCGTCAGGTTGTGCACCGTATAGACCACGCGCCCCCCTGCCCGCCGGAAGTTGTTCAGCGCGCCCAGGAACGCCAGCAGTCGCATCGCCCGCCGCCAGGCATAGGTTCGACGGTGGTTGGCGATGCGCCGCAGCGCGCGCCCGAGGGGGTTCCGCCGCCAGGCCGTCAGGGCAAGGAAGGGCGGCCTATCCCAATGCTCCAGCCAATGAAGGTGCACTACATCCGCTTGGGCACGGCTCAGGATGCCGGGGACAGGCTTCGTGAAGGTGCGCACCTCCCAATCGGGCGCGGCCGCGGCCACAGCGTCCCGCAGAAGCGAGACGTAAGGGTTGGCATCGGGGCCTACCGCAGAGAGGATTGATACCCGCAGGCGAGATTGATTCATGGTTGCTTCACGATGGTAAGAGCCGACGCGTCCGGCCCATTCATTATACCCTTGAATCGGGAGTAGGGGCAAGCATTGCGCGGAGCAGACGTCGTGTTATAATATCGGCAGACTTGCAGACTTTAGGGAGAGAGATGCTATGACGAGCATTGTTGTCCAAGCCAGGTATCGGAACGGCGTTCTCCAGCCTCAGGTTAAGCTGGATCTACCGGAGGACGCCCTCGTGCAGGTGCAGGTTACACCACTGCCGGAGGTTCGCCTCCCCGGCCATTCGCTCTTCGGTGCTTTTCCGGAGCTTGCCGGTCTGAGCGGTGATGATGTCGCTTCGACAAAGCGATTATGGGACCACGGTCTTGAGAAACAGTCTCGCCTGCTGGACGGTCTGGCCTAGATATGGCACGTTACGTCACCGATACCCATGCTCTCTTATGGTACCTGGGTGGTTCGCCACTCTTGGGAGACGCTGCACGTGCCATCTTTGACTCGGCAGTGCAAGGCAAAGAAGAAGTCATCTATCACCCATTTCCTGCTCAGGAGGCTCCACATGCCATTAGTTCGCATCGCGTTGCGCAAGGGGAAGTCTGTCGCCTATCGCCGCGCCGTCGCCGACGCCGTTCACCGGGCCATGGTGGAAACCATCAACGTGGCGCCCACAAGCCGCTTCCAGATCATCACCGAGCACGCGCCGGAAGACTTGATTTACGACCCGACCCATTTGAACATCCAACGTAGCGACGACGTGGTTTTCATCCAGATCACCCTCGCCGCGGGCCGCACGCCGGAGCAGAAGCGCGCCCTCTACAAACGGATGGTCGCGCTCCTGGCGGAGAATCCGGGACTGCGGCCTCAGGATGTCTTCATCAACCTGGTAGATGCCCCGCGCGAGAATTGGTCCCTAGGCAACGGGGATGCGCTGGGATAGGTCGTTCGTTCAAGTATCATTAGGGGTTCGTCCGAGGCAGAAGGGGCGAGATCACCTTTTCTACCTCTTCTATCGCCACCCGGCGCGCGGCCTGCACCGCGCGCCGCTGCTTTAACACTCGTGGCAAGCCTGCCAGCGCCGCCAACTGTCCCCACAGCCGGGCGCGCGCCGCCGCGCCCCGCCAGGCGCGTAACGCCTCCCAGGCGATGTGTAACTGCGCCTTCAGCATACGCCAGCCGTAGCGACGCAGAAGCGGCCCCGGCACATCCTTCAGGATCACCCAGATGGTGTTGCGCCCGGTATAGAAACTGGCGATAGGGCCGCCGCCCGTAGCGCTGAGGCGATGATAGACGCGGGCCGCAGGCGCAAAGACGGTACGCCAACCCAGCAGATGCAGTCGCCAGGCCAGGTCCACATCCTCGCAATACATGAAGAGCGTCTCGTCAAAGCCGCCCGCCTCGTCCCACGCTGCCCGGCGGTAGGCCGCCGCGCCGCCGCACGCGCCGAACACCTCAATATCCCCATCATACTGCCCCTTATCCTCCTGCCAGACGCCGCGGTTGCCGGGGATGCCATCGGCCCTGTAGAAATCGCCCGCCGAGTGGAGCATGTTGCGCCGGTCAAAGAGGAGCAATTTGGAGGCGATCGCGCCCGCGTCGGGATGCCGGGCCAACGCATCGGCCAGCGCTGCCAGCCACTGAGGGTCGGCTTCGGTGTCGTTGTTCAGCATCACCAGCACGTCGCCACGGGCGAGGGCCGCCGCCGCGTTGCACGCGCCGGTCAGGCCGCGATTCTGAGGCAGGCGCAGGACGCGCACCTCCGGATATTCCCGCTCTACCAGCGGCAGCGATTCGTCGGTGGAGCCGTTATCGGCCAAGATGACCTCAAAGGCGCGGTAGGATTGACGGCGGAGCGCGTCCAGACAGGTGCGCAGGTGGCGCGCCCCGTTCCAGTTGGGGATGATGATGGAGAAGAAGGGCGATTCAGGCATCGGCGAAATAGGCGGCCAACGCCTCCTCCCAGGGGCGCAAGGTGATGCCGAGGGCCGCGCCGCAGGTGTTCGCCAGGACGGTATAAGGCGGGGGCGGCGCAGGGCGCGGCCAATCGGCCAAGGTGATCGGCTCCACAGGAATGTGCTCGCGCCCGGCCAGTATCAGCACGCGCCGGGCATACTCATACCGAGAGCAGGAACCGGCGTTGGGAAAGTGGTAGAAGCCGTAATGCTCCGTGCGGATGAGGCGGGCGATGGCCGCGGCCAAGTCGGGCGCGTAGGTGGGTGTGGCGACCTCGTCGGTGACGACGCGCAGACGGCCCAGACGATCGGCGGCGGCCAGTATCTTTGTCACAAAATTGTTGCCGCCATGGTGATACACCCACGAGGTGCGCACGATGTACCAGCGATGAAGGAGCGAGCGGGTGATCTCCTCGCCTGCCCATTTGGAGCGGGCATAGACGCCGCCGGGGTTGGGCCGGTCGTACTCGCGATAGGGGACCGATTGGCGGCCATCAAAGACCTCGTTGGTGCTGATGTAAACCATGGCCGCGCCGGTGCGCTGACAGGCGAGGGCAACGTTCTGTGTTCCCCAAGCGTTGCTGCGGAACGCGGCATCGGGGTTCTTCTCCGCGCCGTCCACGTCGGTCCAGGCCGCGGTATGAACAACCACATCGGGACGAAACGCCACCAAGGTCGGGATGATGTATGAAGGATCGGTGATGTCGGATTCCGGCAGGTCCACACCAAGGAGAGTATCTGCCTGGAGAACCCGCGTCAGGGCACGGCCCAATTGGCCGCGGCAGCCGGTGATCGCGATGCGCATGGTCATGATTCCAGAAATGAAAGTAGTAAGATTGTAGCATGTTCGCACAAGCCATGCAAACCATGAGACTGAAGTTCAGGCATGAGTTCGGACACCCGCCGGAAAACAACCTTTCCTCTCCCCCGCCGCTAATCGTTACCCATAAGTGGGGTATAAGGGCAGGATA